>ERZ779855.1302-NODE-1302-length-17107-cov-3.504809_pt1 | contig 17107 bp, 14 predicted proteins | sample MGYA00511370_ERZ779855 | MGnify/ENA primary metagenome ERZ779855 (study PRJEB29588, sample SAMEA1967319) | human gut metagenome | biome: human gut; feature: human-associated habitat; material: faeces | place: Denmark | collected 2008/2010 ...
TGGTTTGCCCAACAGGGTAAGCGGGGCGCTCACCAGCTCGGTACCACGCAACGCCGGGAGGCTCTTGATGTTGTCCAGCGAGGTGACCTCGGTCAGTTCGTCAACGCCCTGGCTCTCCGCCTTGATCGCGTTCAGGATGTCGTTCTTAAGTTCTGTTTTCTCCGCGTCTGTAAGTGCCATAGTCTATTCCTCCTTCTCGTTTTCAGGGTTGTTGTCAAGTGTTTCGATAATCGCATCGCCCACGGAAGGCACACAGAGGTTCACGGCGGCAAAACGCACCAGTTTCTCGTCCTCGGAGTCCAGTTCCATATCACCCTCACTGTTGAAGATCTTAAGGGCAAGGTTCTTGGCGCGGACACCGTTTACACGGGTGTACAGCACGTCGGCGAATGACTCGCGGGCGTCACCCGTTACCGTTTCCTTACGGGATATGCCGGTATAGACCGGCAACTGTTTGAAATTGATTCTTACCATATTTTTATGTTTTACGATCCAATACTTGCGCGTAATAATTACCGCCGTCATAAATCAGCAGCAGTTCCAGAATATCACCGGCGCCCATCTCTATCTCGTTGCCATAATGCCCACCGTTGTTGTTACGGAAATACAGCGAGGACTGGCCGTCCTGGAAGGTGACCAGGAAACTCTGGCTGTTCTCATAACGGGCTACCAAACGCACGAACACAGCAAACACACCGGTGGAGTTCATCACCTGCTTCATGATGGAAAGCGTGGGAAGATAGACATACCGTTTCACGGTGTTGTATATCAGCTGTGTGGTGCCGAAAGAAAAGTCCAGTACGGTCACCGAGTTGGTGTCGTTAAAGTGGCCGGAAGAGAGAAGGCCGCCCTGGCAGACGATGGCGCCTTCCGTATAAAGGGCAACGTCACGGTTTATCACGTTGTCACTGATTATCTTTACAGCGGGAAGATAATAATCGCCCGAAGAGGGGTTCATCTGACGATAGAAATACCCGGCGCAGTTACAAAGTGATGAAGAACCGGTGAGCGTAGGATCGGCACCATTGCCGATAGCCACCTTGACATTGGCGATATCACCAGGTGAAAAATAGCCTTCCTCGGACTGTAACCGGATAAGTCCCGGACGGATGGCAGCCAGGTCCTGCTTGTAACTGAGGTCAGTCCATTTGGACAGGTCTCCGTAATAAAGCCCCTGACTATCGATGGAAAAATAGCCTATCTTGCCGGTATCGGCATCGATCTCGCCCGTGAATTTCCCGTTCTTGGCCTCGATACTCCCGTCCTCCAGGATCTTGAAATTATCGTTGGCCGTCACAAGGCCCTCCAGCTTGATATGGTCCCCGGTCAGCTTCACCACGCTGATCTTGTTGCCGTCAGCGTCCGTCTCGTCCACACTCACGCCGATAAGCGCCAGTTTCCCGTCCGCATCCTGGGCGTAGATGCCCGCGCCTTCAGGCTTCACCACAAGGCCGGTCTCTTCCAGCATGTTCTCGTCACGGTCAAAGACGGCGGCCGTTATCTTCACCAGACGCTCCGACTGCTCGAAAAGCGTCCGGTAGCGGTGTGCAAGGCTCTCCACCTTGTCAGTGGACAGCACGAGCATATACAGGTAGATGTCACCGGTAAAGGACAGTTTGAAATCACCGGTACCGTTCCAGAGGCCGCTACAGGTGTACTGCACGTAACCATCAGTTGCAGACAGTTCCTCCTCCACCTCCAGGCTGTTGAAGTTCGCGAAACCCGTCTTGTCAACGTCCAGGAACTGGACTCTTAGAGTCCCTTTGGTTGCGCAGCGGTAGAAGAAAGAAAGGTACACCGGCACGGCCTCCTTCTCCCCGTCACCGTTCACCGGCATGGAGGGGATGCTTTTCAAATTCGCCCGTTTCTGGAGGATGTACTTGTTACGGATGTGCACCACCGTCCGCCCGTCATCCACCGTCACGCTCGCCCCGTCGCCCTTTCTGGTCAGTACGTTGTTGTTCGCCCAGATCCATTTGTTACCTGCCAGGAAGAACACCGTCTCGTTCTCCGTGTTCCATTTCTCCAGCCCGTCATCGAAGGCGGGGTTGTTCAGGTAGCCCTTCTCCGTGGCGAAGTCGTTCCTTAGGGCGGTCACCGCGCTGGTGATGCGCCCCTCCACGATCTCGAACTTGGTCTTGATGTCCTCACCGGTCACCAGAAGGAAAGTCCCGCGCAGGTAGGCGTTGTCGCTGTAAAGGCCGTTGCCGTGCGGCTGGTTGTCAGCCGGGAACCAGTCGTCGCTGATGCCGTCAAGGTTGCCCAGGCGGGTGCGGAGGCAGCCCGAAAAGTTCTTCGCCTTCACCCCGTCCATCACGTCCACGCGGGGCTGCCCGTCCTCGGTGGCGGAGATCAGGATCAGGTTCTGACGCAGCGGGTTCTCCGTGTTGCCCATCAGCACGCACTCGTCACCGGCCTCCGGAAGGGAACCTGAAAATTCATCCTCACTTACGAGAATGGAGTCACCCTCCACGCCGGCCACCTCCACCCAGTACCCTTTCAGGTTACCGCCGGTGAACGTGGCGCAACGCATCAGGTCATGGGCCTGAAAACTGTTGTCCTGCTCGAAGGTGATCTTCCAGTATCCGTCTTCCAGTACGGCGGTCTTTATCTTCCCGTTGGCGGCACTGACGCACAGCATTCCGCCCACGCTGCGTACCTTCTCGATAAGCAGTTCCAGCACCACCATGACCTGGCGCACCGTCAGCTTGTCAATGGTCAGGTGCGAAAGTTCTTTCTCCATCCAGAGCCGCCACCCCTCACCGAAAAGACCGTCCACGAATTTCGGGCTGCGAAGGAACTCACGCACGACAAGGGTCAGCAACTCGGCATTGCCCTTGTCATCAATACCCGCATTATCCTCCTGTCCGAAAGAGGCTCCCGCTTCGAAGGTGATCTTCCCCTTTGCACGGTCATTCTTTTTTTTGCTGATGTGTTCCGCCTGACTTCTCCGCGCGGAAAAAAGATTGTTGTCCGTAGGCAGTGTCTTGTCCCAGCTACGGATAATGTCAGGAAGCGCGGCACCCTCCGCCTTTGACTTCGTATAGTTTTTCAGTTCCCCGATACTGTCATTCACCCGTTCAAACGCACCACTATGCAGGGCATCGCTGATCTCGATGTCCATCTCCCCGGGTTGGTTCACCTTCCGGGTAATTTTCGTGATGCGGCTGCTGCGATAACCGGTTTCGGGGAAATACTCCTCGCTTTCAAGTCTCACACGGCGGCCTACGGACAGGGAAACACCGTTCTCCTCAATCCACACATGGTCGGTCGGGGCCTTGTAAACGGCAAGATCCTGCCAGCATTCGGTATTGAACTGTTCCACCGCCGTAAGAAACTCCTCCTCGGCAAGCGGGTAATATTCGTCCGGCATACGGATATTCCAGAGAATATAACGGTCACCGGATTTCGGAATAAGTTTGCCGCCGGGGAGTTGCGTGTCATCATCATAGGGCCATATCGTAATAATCTCGAACTCACGGGTGGCACTGTTGAAATTCACCTCGAAATAGTGGTCCTCACCCTGCCCCAGTCCGGAAAGGTCACCGTCCTGGAACGATACACGTTTGGTCTCGTCGGGCAGCTCGTAATCGTTCGGATCGAAATTCAGGCTGTCGTCCCTGAAATAATAGACCGTGAAAGGGTTGCCGTCGTCATCTTTCACATCTTCGCTGCGCACACTGCTGACAGCCCCGATCCTGCGGGGATAAATGCCGCTGAAGGCGTCTTGCTCGTAACGGTCATAGATGCCGTACTCCTCCGTATGTATCTCGACATATTGCCTGCCCCCCGGAAGCATCAGGCGGCTATGCCCGTATTTTGACGGATCTATGTTCCGCGTGCTGCCTACCGGGAACAACCGGGTATAAAAATTGTCGGTACCCGTCGTGTCGCGTTCGATTCCGGTCAGTCCCTTCCCGTAGCCCAGCGTTATTTCCTCGCCATGCTCACACCGGCACACGTTCACGGTCTGGCCTTCCACCCACCATTCAGCCTGCCCGCCGACCGCTTCGGCTATCTCTTTCAGGGCTTCGTTGCAGTACTTCCCCTCGTAATCGATGACGATAAGGTCCGTACCGTCCACCCGCCCCACTTTCCAGTCGGTGGTGTGGTTCATTCCGTCATTGATACACTTCACGATCATGGCCACGTGTTCACGCGGAGTCGCTGTCAGCGTGAACACAGGCTCGGTGTTCCCGTCGGTGGTCTCCAGCACAAGAAAACGTCTCACCAGGCTCTCGATACCGTAAAACTTCAAATCATATACCCACTCCTGGCCGCTCTTCTGCTTCGGGATGTACCGTTCGGTCAGCCAGTAGCGCTCACCCTCAAAGTCCACCCGGTCATTCACGTCCAGGGCGATATATTCGTAATGCGTGAAAGAGAGTGTCAGGACATTGTCACCCTGCACCTCCTTCACCTGGGTGGAGCTGTCGCCCGCCTCGATATCGGTCCGTCTGTTGCCGTTGCTGTCATAGATGGTCAGCATGTCTGTATCTTGTTTAAACGTCGTTTGAATAGGGTTTGAATCACATTTATATGACCGGGACAGGTTCCCGGAACTTCACCTTGAACTTGCCGGCGTGCACGCCTTCCTTCCAGAGATAGGTCAGAGGCTGGAACTTGCTGCAATCCGTATATTTCACACGGAGAGTCAGGGCAAGTTGGGGAAAGGAAATCTCAAGCCACCCGTCACGGCCTTTCTTCAGGAAATTGATGAACTCGAAATACTTCTTCAGCCAGCCGGCCTGCGTTTTGCCAAACAGGGCGAAATGAAGCGTCACGTCACGGGCCTCGTTCCTGGGCGTCAGCACGGAGGAATATTTCTCCCCGTCCTCCTCCCGGATATTCACAGCCGTGTCCGTTTTCGTCTTGCTCGGGGTCAGGATGGCGGTCAGGTTATCCATCCCGCCGCGCTTGTCCTCAACGAGGAACACCCCGTATGTACTCCAGATGTCGGTACCGTTGACAAGTACCAGACCGCCTAATATCTTTTCCATATCATTTGCATTTTACTCCGTCACGATTGATTTTACGAATCTCTTCCTCTATTTTGCCAAGGTGCGACGCGCTCGTGCCGGTGTTCTCCTCGATACGGGCAAGATGCCCCTCGGCGGTGTTCATCTTGTCGATGACGCTCTCCATCTTCTCATCGATGCTCGACCAGTGTTGCAACCCGCTGGTGAACATGCCGTCCAGTTTTGTACCCTGGTCCTGTGTCATGGCTGAAAAACCGCCGGTTTTGGCGCTCTGGCTCGTACCGCCCGAGTTATCGTACCCGGTGGCCGCGGCAAGATTGTCACGAAGAGCGATGGCTTCCTCGACATACTTCATGTACTCGTCCTGGAGGGCCTTACGCTCGGCTTCTGTAAGGTCATTGTCTTCCATCGCCTTGCCGAATTTCTCCCACCAGCCTTTCAGCTTGTCGGAATACAGCTCACCGATCTTGTTTGACAGCATCGCACGCATGAAATACTCGGATATGTCCTCCGCCGCGGCTGCGGCATCATACTTCATATCCATCAGGTTATCCACGAAACTGCTGTACATGCTGTCGAAGGAAATACCGGTGAGACCTTCATACAGCTGGTCGGTCAGTTCCTCCAGCTTGCCGGCCTTCTCGGTCAGACGCCCTCCATATCCGCCCTTGCCGGTATCCTGGATCTGCGTCCACATGTCCACGTTACTGCGCAACTTCTTCATCTCCTCCGGACTTAGGTTCCAGATGTCACCGTTCCAGCTACGCCCGATCTGACCGCTCAAACGGTCAATCTGTTCCTGTGAGAAACCGCCCCAGTAATAATTCCAGCTGTGATGCGAACCGTGATAGCCGGCCTGCGACATGGCCATGTCCAGATAGTTCGAGTTCGTCTCCTGCTGGAGCCTGTAGGCATCCCGGTAGGCGGCCACGGACTTTGTACCCTTGCTCGCCTTGATCTCCTCCGTCAGGTCCTCGATAGCCGTCTGCAAGGTCTCGTTGCGCTCGGTCAGCCGGTCGATGGTTTCCTGGACCTCTTTGGCATTGCTTGAAGTCGTCCAGGAGGAAAATCCGCCCCAGGTCAATGCGTCGAATATCTTGCCCACACCGGAAAGCAGCGATTTTCCGATAGTCACAAAAAGATCACCGGAAAGCACATCGTCAAGAATACCGCTCACGGCATTGAACACCGCGTCGAGCAGGCCACCGATGACCACACTCAAACCATCTTTGAAAAGGTCTATAATACTTACAATCCAGCCGACAACAGGCACATCCTCAAGTGTTTCGGAAACCTTTCCGAAAGCCTCGCCCAGTTTGCCGTCCACTTCCTTGGCACCTTTGCCGAGTGTGATCAGGCCATTATACGCCCCGCTGATACTGCCGGAGGCAATCTGCTGCAATCCGTCCCTCACATTCTCCATACTGGTCTTCAGACCGGAGGCAGTATTCGAGAGGGACTGCCGGGCACTGTCAGCCGTTTCCTGCAAGGCGTTTATATTCTCACTCGCGGCATCGGCATTAGCCTGCGCCGTTTCCAGGGCTTGCCGGGCGGACTCCTTCTCCTGTTCGGTTCCGGACTGTTGCGCCTCAATGTATGATTTCTGGGCGGCAATGAGTGCCGTATAGGTGTCCGCATACACCGCCTGTGCCTCCTTCAGGTCTGAAAGGGCTTTCTGGTAGGCAGTAACCTCGGCACCCAGTTTCTTGAAACTGACCTTGCCGGAACCGCCCAAAGCCCTCTCCATCTGCTGGACGGCAGAGACAAGCGCGTCCTGGCTGGCATGGTCGGCATTTCGGAACTCGTCAGTGAGCATGTATTTTCTGGCATCCGCCAATACAGGCTTTATCATATCGGAAAACATCCCGCCGAATTCACCGAAGACAGTACCCCAGTCAATACGGGCTTTCAGTTCCTGCACTTCGATGCCGGCAAGTTTGCTGTCACGTTCAACACCGAGAGAGAGCTTCTCGCTGCCGGACGTCGTCTTTTGTATCTTTTCCGCATATTCGGTCGCGATGGCGAGTTTCTGCTGCTGGAAGGTGCCGTAGGCCTGCAAATATTCCTGCATCACTCCGAACTCTTCCCGATAAGCTTCCGCTATTTTCTTCTGTCGGCCGGACTCGTTCAGCTCACGGGCCTTGTCTATTTCGGACTGCTGATCTTCCGACAGCGAACCGGACTGCCCCGCTTTCGCGTTGTCACGTTTCCAACCGGCTTCCTGCCTGGCTATTTCATCCTTGCGTGCCTGGTATTCATTGTCTATCTGGCGCAGCTTCTTCTCCAGCCCCTCGGTCATCATCTCAATCTCCGCCTCGTCATTCTTCCTTTGCAGCCCGGCGAGTTCCTGGCCCAGCTTTTCAGAAACCTGTTTGCGGCGTTGGGCTTCTTTCTCCGCCTTGTCCGCCTTCTTCCGTTCGGCCTCGGAATCCTTATCCTCACCGGGCTTGACCTTGTCGTACTCCTTTTTGGCGGTATCGACGGCATCCTTCAGTTCTTTCGCCTTCTTCTCAAACTTCTCACGGGAAAGGCTGTTGGACGTTTCCTGAAGAAAGGCGTTATAAGCCTTGAGCGCATCCTGGTATTTCTCTTTTGCCGCAGCCACCCAGTCAGTGCTTGAATCCGTGGGCAGGTTACGCCGGTTTTGTTCCGAAACCAGTTTGTTCAGCTGATACTTCAGTTCGTCACGGGAATAAGTTCCGGTAAGATTTTCGTCACCCTGCGTAATCTTTCCGTATTCCTTCTCCTGGACAGACATCCGGGCAAGCAGGGTTCTACGCTGCTTTATCTGCTGTGCAAGGGTCTCGTTACTCACACCGGTCAGGTTTTCGAAATAGGCATTTACCTCGTCCTTGCGGATTTGTCCGTTCAGGCTCTTGCGTTTTCCGTACAGATTCTGAAGCTCTGCCTCCTCATCCCTTGAACGTGCGGATTTCCGGACATATCGGGCTCTTTGCCGCCCGTAGCTGTCCTGGTAATATTCGGTTGCCAACCGGGTCTTGCCTTCAAGTTCTTTTATCCTGTCATCCACACGTTTCAATTCATTGGCGGGATTGGATATGGACTCACCGGCTTCCAATCGGGCTATCTCTTCCTTGATTTTCTTGATATTCTTCAGTTTCTCATACTCGGTGTCGTATTTGGAGAATATATCCGGATATTTCTGTTCCAGCTTGTTTAGCGCCTCACGCCGGGCATCCGTGGACACGGCTTCATCCCCGGCAATGGAACACAGTTCCTCTATTTTGCGCCTGTGCTCTTCCTCGGCCTCTATGGTTTTCTGCTTCTGCTGCTGATACCTTTCCTCGGATTCCTGCAAACGTTCGGTTTCCGTCTTCATGGAGATCAGTGCCACGGCAACACCGGCAAGCAGGGTCGCAACCAGCACATAGGGATTGGAAAGCATGGTCCGGTTGAGCATTTTCTGCGCTTTCTCAACCAGCAGGAGCCAGTTGTAATGCAACGCCTCCGCAGCCACCGCCCAGCCTTTCACGGCCGTGACTGTCATGACGGCGGTCCGGTACACACCATACGTACCGACAAGCCCGAGCAGGATACGGCCGAAACGTTCGTAATGCTCCACCATGTAGGAAACACCGGAAAGCGTGGTGTTGATGACACCTTCCGACTGTTGCCCGATTTCATTGAACATCATTGAAACGGCATCCTCTATATTGGAGATCTGTCCGGTTATCGTTTTGGATTGTGCCTCCATCAGACCACTGAATTTTCCGCCCTCGTCCGTCAGGCTCTCTATGACCTTCTGCACTTCGGGAAAACCGACCTTGCCTTCCTCCACAAGCTCCTTCACCTTGCTTTCAGCCACGCCGAACTGCTTGGCCAGTTCGGCGATCATAGGGATGCCCCGGCCGGTGAACTGGTTCAGGTCCTGTGTATAAAGCCGTCCCTGGGACATGGTGGTGCCGTAAAGATAGACCAGATCGTTCAAAGGGATGGAAAGTCCGGCAGCGATGTCACCCAAGCGGATCAGCGTCTCGTTCACTTTCTCCGCTCCAAACCCGTAGGCAAGAAGCTGCTTGGCACCCTGCGCGACATCCTCCAGGCCGAAAGGAGTGGTCGCGGCCGTATGTACCAACTGCTGCATCAGGGTGTCGGCCTTCTCCGCACTGCCGAGCATGGTCTGAAACGACACCTCCAGCTGCTGGAACTCGCCGCGTACCTTGGTGATGTTCGACACCAGCTCCTTGATAGTAAAGGCGGCCGCCAGCTTGCCGACGGTGTTGTTCAACAGGGAACCGCTCCTGTCAAGTTCCCGGATCTGTCTGTTGGCGGACGATGCCTGCTGGGACATCCGCTCGATCTTGCCCACGGCCTTGTCAAGACGGGCGCTCAAATGGTCCACCATAAGGAATTCTATTTGTACCGGTTTCATCTATTTTAGCTTGCTTTGAAAAAATCCTACTATTCCATCCGCTTCATCCTCGGCGCTCCGCTCATCCGCAGGACCGGAAGATCCGGACTTGTCACGGACATACCGGGGAGCGTCACTAAGCATCATGATCAGGGTCTGGTAATTCACCTTGTTCAGTATATAGTCCACGCTCCAGCCGGTGGCACTGGCAATCTGCCACACAAAACCGAAAGGGCTATGGGAGCCTTCATAACGGCTCTTTAACTCCCCTTCTTTCTTTGGCTCAGTCTCAAGCTCATCGGATTCGTCCGCTCGGCTGATCTGATAATAGGTATAAAAGGGTCGGTACCCATCAGGCTGACAAAACGCTTGATCGCACCCACCAGATAACGCTGTTCCATGAAGTTCCTTATGAGCCATGCCACCGGGCGCAAAAGCACGCGGCGGCTGAAAGGGCCACGACAAAGGGTATAGGCCACCATACGGCTCACCGCCTTGCCGTGAGAGGCCAGAAACTGCATTTCCTCCTCCTTGCTGAACCCCCACATCTCCTCACTGGTGATCCCCATCGACAAATATGTCCGGGCAAAAAGAATCTGACCGGACATATAAGGCCGCCTCATGGTCACGCGCAGCTCCAGCGGGGATTTCCTGAAAGGGATATGAAACGCTTTCAGCGGGACGCTCACACCGATATCCAGCAGCGCGTCCGCACCCTCACGCTGGATCTGCTTGATGACAGCTTCGTCCATACGCTACTCCTCGGCCAGGTTAGTGGAAGCAGCAGCGGCAGATTCAGCAGGAGGCAGTTTATACTGTTTCCACTCTTCCGGGATAGAATCCGTATTGAATACGCCATGGGGCTGGGAGCCGTCTTCCGGCATGGCCACTTCCAGCGTGCATTCGATTTTCGCCGTTTCTGTCAGGGTCAGCTTGCCGCCGAGATTGGAAAGTAGCGTGCCATTGGGAATCAGGATGCTCTGCCCCGAAACAAGGGCTATTTCCCACGGACCGGTCAGCAACACGGCTGCCGTCGGGGCCGTCCAACCAATCGGGGTTTTCTTTTCCGAGTCCTCTTCCTTGTAGTGCATGGTACCACCCAGCAAGCTATGCAGGTTTTCGTAGTTCAGCTGGATAACGTTGAACGTGGGGGCGATGCTGCCATTCGACTGGGGAATGATAAGCACCGGGGTTCCCGGCACCTGCTCCGCCTCGATTTTGGCGGATTCGGGTTTCTGCCCGCCCATGTCAAACGAATTCTTCTCTATGTAACCCACCACAAAGTCCTTGTATTTCACGGCACCGACGCCGTACATGAAATTCTTATTCATTGTTTCTTGATTTTGAAAGTTAATACTATGCCGGCAACACATCCGGTTATAAAAGCGGCCAGCGCTATTTTAACGGGACTAAAGCGACGTTCAAATTCCGTTTCAACTGTGAATGAGTCCTCATGTGTCTCATTACGGATACGGGTCAGTTCCTCCTCATAACACAGTACCAGCCGCTGGAGGCTGTCGCAGGATGCCTCCGCTATGATATTGCCGGCCGCATCGCTCTTCACCGTCAGGCCCGCCTGCCCGTTCCTGGAATGGTAGGACGAACCGGAGGGAAGTTTACGGAGGCTGTCCGGAGGGATCGTCAGGCTCACCGCCGATTTCGGAATCCCCGCCATCAACAACCCCCGCCTCACGTTTGACACGTTGTCGGCGCTTGACGACAGGCTGCTGTTCCGGTTCACCTCCGTCCTGCTCTTTCGAGTACTCGCGCATCCCGTAAAGAACAGGACAATCATCATGATGCCTGCAACTGTTGGCAGTATCAATGGCTTTCCGGAGGCGTGCCATTTCACGCCGGGTCGCCTGCAAAGCTTTCCTGTTTTCATTCAGTTCCTCTTTTAAGGGTTCTACAATATTCTCGATCAGGATACGGGTGGCATGTTCGGTATTGTCAATCCGTACCGTCTCGGCTTCGGCGGTAGCCTTCTCCGCTTTCGCCCTCGCTTCCCTGACCGTTGATTTCAGGGTGATGATGGCTATTAGCGTGGCTACCAGACCGCCGCCCAACACCAGATTCATAACTGCACTGAAGTCCATACGCGCACTGGTCTTTCAGGTCAAAGCCTATTTACCGGCATCCTTACCCGCAAACAGTCCGATGAGCCACTGGACAAATCCCGTATCGGCAACACCATTGGACACAAGGGACGCACCGAACCCGTAACACAACGCGATATACCACGTGGCATCAGCGACAAAACCCGCATCCAGCCACCATAAAAGCATGGCGGCCACAATGCCCACACACCAGCTGACAATCTGTGTCGCCAAGCCCTGCATTTTTGGGAACAGGGCCTTGATCCCTTCCGTGAGCAACACCACGCCACCGACAAAACCGGCAAAGGTGGTGATCATCGCGCTATAATCGACTTCCGGTACTGTACCGGTCTGGGCAAAAGTTGCTGACACGAATCCGAGTATCAGCACAAAGAATAAAAGAAATCTTTTCATGAAAGTTGTTGATTTATTGAGTTATACCTATTGATTGAAGCCACTTCTGTACATCGAAGCTGGGGCAGGCTTTGGCCGCCAGTTCATTGTGACCGACGATTCTCACATCGGGAAAACGACGATGGAAATCCTTCACGTACTTCTCAAGCGCACGCTTCTGGCACACCGTACGCGTGTCCTTGGGAGTCCGGCCGTCCTTTTCGCACCCGCCGGCATACACGATATGGCGGCTCACGGAGTTGTAGCCGGCCACACCGTTGGTGATCTCCCAGGGGTCCACGTTCGCGTCCTCGTTGTTGTCCGCCAGGCGCTCCACGCCGCCATTCAGATGGAACAGGTCGGTATAGCCCACCTGTTTCCAGCCGCGGCCGCCCTTTGACACCGGGTTCGTGTGCCAGGCGCGGATATCCGCACCGCTCACCTCACGCCCTTCAGGAGTCGCCGTACAGTGGATGACAAGATATTTCAGCTTTCCCATCACGCACCGCCTTCCTCCTCGTCAACGGCCGCCTGGGACAACACTATATCCACCGTCTTCGTCTTGTCGGAATCCAGTGTCACAACCAGGTTTCCTGCTTTCGCTTTGCCACTGGTATTCTTTTCAGCGGTAACTTTCAAACCGTCATCGGTACCAACAACAGTGAAACCGGCCGGAGCGGCACTGACACTGTATTCACCGGATGCTGTAATTGTCACTTCCTTGCTTTCTCCGGCAGCCTTGAATGACAGTTTCTCCACATCCGAAGCGAGAGTCTTTTCCGAAGACTTGAACACCGGAGATGTACGGGTATCCAAAACCACCATTTCCTCTCCGAATGCGATATTCGTATCGGCTTTCATCAGTAGTTTGAAGAAATAAAGCTCACTGGCATTGGCAATCTTATCGATTTGGATCACATCCTGATCGTCCTGCAGGTTGACTGCGGCGAACCAGTTACCGTCTGCATCCGGAGAACAGAGAGTGGCCACAATCAGATCATCCGGCCATGCTGCCAGTGTCTCAATAGTAATGCCCTTGTAACGTTTGCTGTTTACATCCGTTTCGGAAGCATTCTTACTCTCACGTTCAGTCAGTTCGTCATCGTATTTGTCAAAGTCGTCGACACTCATCACCAGACGGAGGTTCGGATTACTGCGCAGGGCTTTGGGAATAGCCTTACGGACAGCCTTCAATTTTTCGAGCATCGTGGTCTTACTGGTAGAAACGATAATCAATTCGGTATCTTTGGCGGCTTGCGTCAAAATTCCATTCATCAAATGGTCATCATCGTCACCGAACTCACCATTGATATAATGATCACCCAACTCGAATTTCACCTGCTTGATCAACTCTTCCAACAGCGCATTCTGCCCCTCCGGAGGAAGTTCGGCAAAGACCAGATTTCCTTTCGGCTGCCATTTACGCCAGATATGTTCGAAGGCTCGGGGATTAAACACTGTGAAGGCCATAAAATCCACAGGGTCCAATGATTTCTCACTGTAATTGAAGTTACCTTTCGAATCTTCAACCTGGGGATTTTCCTTACGTTTCTGTAACATCTTACCGCTCTTGATACGCGGAAGGCTGATTTTTTTCTCCACACCGGGAATAACATAGATCAGTCCCTTTTCTACGATTTCATTTCCGGTGGCGGCGAGCGTCAGGATCTTCTCCAGTACCTCACCGTTGTAATTGGTATTTCTTACTACTATTGCCATAACATACTGTTATTTACGGTTCAACTTGTCCTTGATCTCCCTCATGCGCTTGTTCCAGGGACTTTCCTTGTCCGGATTCAGATGAAGGTCGGTCATGACCTTGCGCTTGGGGGAGAGTTTCTCCAGCGCCTTTTCCCCGTTCTCGCGGTCCTTGGACAGAAGGTTCTCATAGATGGGGCGGGTGGCGGCATCGATACGGCCGTCCTGTTCCGCATCATCAAGCAGTTTCTTACGCGCGGCGGCGTCATCCGCATCCGCCTTGTCCTGGAACACCTTCAGTTCGCCCTTCAGGCGGGTGACCTCGGCATCAAGGGCCGGGACTTTGCCAGCCTCCGTTTCCAGCAGTCCGATTTCACGCAGGAAATCGTCATCCGTCGCACAGTTCTTGAACCGCGGACGTCTCTTGAGTTCGTCTAAATTCATGCTATTCTCGTTTTGTGGCTTGTGCAGCCGGTTATTGAATATTTGAAATACTTGTTCGGGGGTACTGTCCTCCGGTACCGGGTCAGCGTCATAAATACCGTCGATAAGCCCCAGCGCCAGCGCCTCGTCGGCACGCAGCCAGTGATCCTTGCCGTCAAAATACATCGCGCGGATTTCCTCCTTGTCCTTGCCCATACGGGTGGCATACATCTCGCAAAGGGTATCCTCAAGCGCCTCGATCTCACGGATGCAGTCCTTCATCTCATCCTTGTTGCCGTAACAGCCGCCCTGGACACTGTGAAGCATCAGACGGGCATAACGGCTCATCTGCACGGGCTTGCCGCAAAGGGCGATGACGGAGGCCATGCTGGCGGCGATGCCGTCCACGTAGATGGTAATGTCGGCCTTGCTGTTCTTCAAGGCATTGAAAATGGCGATGCCCGAATAAACCTCGCCGCCGTTGCTGTTGATACGCACGTCCACCTTCCCGGTCAGGGCTTCCGCTTCCAGAAGTTCACGGGCAATATCACCGCTGCGCACGTTATCATCGTACTCACCGATGTCACCGTAAAGAAGGATGCAACAGGCATCGGTTCCGGGTATCATATTGAAAAATCTACTCATGTCACTATCGTTTTGGCAGGTCCTTCCCTGCAAAGTTTACGGTGCGAAATTAGGGGGATTAAAAGCCTTTTTCAAACCGCGTTTTCATCATGGAGACTTTAAAGGATTGCCATGACGCTTTAAAATGTCATCATGCGGAGCGCGTTTTTTTTCGCTCCTTTTCCTTATCAATTTTGCACGTAAAAAAGGAGGTAATATGGCCGAACTTACAAACGAGCAGAAAAAGGCATGGGCGAAAACGCTCTACACCCGCGAAACGCTCACGCAGGCGGAAATAGCCGAGCGTGTGGGGGTTTCACGGGTGACTGTGAACAACTGGATAGGCAAAGGAAACTGGGAGCAGCTGAAGGCTTCCATAACCATCACACGGGAGGAGCAGCTGAAGAACCTGTACCGGCAGCTGGCGGAACTCAACAACGCCATCATGGGAAAGCCGGAAGGGGAACGGTTCCCGAACGCCGCGGAAGCGGACACCATTTCCAAACTGTCGAACGCCATCAAGAAACTGGAAACAGAAGTGGGGCTGGCGGACATCATCTCCGTGTTCTCCGACCTGCTCAAATGGGTGCGGACCTACGATTCCACGCAGGCGAAGGAGATCACCCCGCTTCTGGACGCGTTTGTCAAATCAAAATTATCCTGACATGGCAAAGAAAAGACTCACACCCCAGGACAGGATCGCACTGGACAACTGGAACGAGCTGGTGGCATCCGTGCGCGAACATTCGGACATCAACCCCACGGACACGGAAACGGAAATCAGGCAGAGGCGGGAAAGACTGGAGAAGAACGACGAGGAGTGGTTCAAATACTACTTCGCCATGTATTGCACCTGCGAGTCCGCCGCCTTCCACAAAAAAGCCACCGGGCGGCTGATGAGGAACAACCGCTGGTACGAGGTAAGGGCCTGGTCACGCGAGCTGGCGAAATCCGCACGCTCCATGATGGAGATATCCAAACTGGCACTGACAAAAAAGATACGCAACGTGCTGCTGATCTCCAACTCGGCAGACAATGCGGAAAGGCTACTGCTGCCGTTCATGGCGAACTTCGAGGAGAACCAGCGGATCATACAGGACTACGGACAGCAGAAAAAACCGGGAGCGTGGGAAACCGGGGAGTTCACCTGCATGTCCGGATGCTCCTTCCGCGCCATCGGAGCCGGGCAGTCACCGCGCGGTACGCGTAACAAGAACTTCCGGCCGGACTTCATTCTGGTGGACGATATAGACACCGACGAGGAGTGCCGGAATCCGGAACGGATCAAAACCAAATGGAAATGGCTGGAGGAAGCCCTGATACCGACCATGTCCGTATCGGGAAACTACCGCGTACTTTTCAACGGGAACATCATCGCAGCCGACTGCTGCATCAAAAGGGCCATCGAGAAGGCTACGGAGCTGAAGGGAAAGGGAATCGGGCACGTGGACATCATCAACATACGTGACAGGAACGGGCTCTCCGTATGGCCCGAGAAAAACTCGGAGGAGGATATAGACCTCTTCCTCTCGCTGGTCAGCGCGGCGGCACGACAGAAGGAATTCTTCAACAACCCCGTGGCCGAGGGCGAGATATTCAAGGACATCATCTACGGGAAAGTGCCGGCGCTCTCGAAGTTCAAATTCCTGGTCATCTACGGTGACCCCGCACCCGGAGAGAACAAGACAAGGAAGAGCTCCACGAAGGCGGTGTTCCTGCTCGGCAAACTGGCAGGGAAGCTCTACGTCATCAAGGGGTTCCTCGGAAGGGAGACGAACGCCACGTTCATCGAGTGGTACATCAGACTGCTGGAGTTCGTGAACGGAAAAACGAACGTGTACTGCTACATGGAGAACAACAAGCTGCAGGACCCTTTTTTCCAGCAGGTGTTCCAACCCATCATCAGGCGCATACGCCGGCAAAGGAAGATATCACTGTACATCCAGGGGGACGAGGAGAAGAAGACGGACAAGGCAACACGTATCGAGACGAACTTGGAACCCCTCAACAGCGAAGGGAATCTCATTTTCAACGAGGCGGAAAAGGACAACCCGCACATGAAACTGCTCACCGACCAGTTCAGCCTCTTCAACCTCATGCTGACCTACCCGGCGGACGGGCCCGACTGCGTGGAGGGAGGAAACCGCATCATAGACTGCAAGGCGCACCAGGCGGAAAAGCCGGCCGTCATCTCCACAAGGAAGATGCGGGCGCACAACAAGTACAGACTGTAAACTTTAATACTTTACCCACATGAGCAAATTCATCGAACTTACTGATTACGACGCGAGCATCCACCGCGAGATACTGGATGCCGTGACAAGGGAGGACGACGCCGTCGTGGAGATATGCGAGGACCGCGCAATCGCCGAGATGCGCTGCTACCTTTCCAAAAGGTACAACTGCGACAGGATATTCACAGCCTCCGGGGAGGACAGGAACCAGCTGGTGCTGATGATGGCCATAGACATCGCCATCTACCATGTCATCAGCATACACAACCCGCAGAGCATAAAAGGAAT
>ERZ779855.1314-NODE-1314-length-16892-cov-5.772525_pt1 | contig 16892 bp, 10 predicted proteins | sample MGYA00511370_ERZ779855 | MGnify/ENA primary metagenome ERZ779855 (study PRJEB29588, sample SAMEA1967319) | human gut metagenome | biome: human gut; feature: human-associated habitat; material: faeces | place: Denmark | collected 2008/2010 ...
TCTTTGCTAAATGGCGGCTGATGCCCGATTTGTCAATACCAAACAATTCAGCCATGGCTTTTTGTGTCAGCCATATCGTTTCATCTTTTATCAAGGCACTGACTGTTACGTTATCATCTTCGGTTCTGTACAGCACCATTTCCAGTTGTTTTGTAATATCTGTATTCATAATCAGCCTTCTTTCTTAAGAGTCAAGAATATTTACATTGTAGCAAACGTATGTTTGCACGTCAAGAAGGCGGTGGAATTTTTATGGAGCAGACAAAAACTTTTTATTAAAAAAAGCAATGTATGATACAAAAAGTTTACAACTGACATATATACTCATTATAACAACATGGAAGATAACTATTCTGAATAGTCACCGGGGAAGAACAAAAAGGGAGGAGAACCACATATGGATAAGAGGGGTAACATATCTTCACGAAATATGAGATTATTTGCAGCAATTATGACACTCATCGAGGCACTTGTCCTCATATCACTCGCAGGCTGTGCCGGCAAAAAGGTAGATTATGGCACTGATACAGAAAAACTGACAAAAAGTGCTGTATGCAATGTAAAGGATTTTAGTACAGATGAGACCTACAGCGATGAGTTTTCCGTGCAGACAGAAATTGGAAATGTAAATATAGATATAAGTGCAAAAGTGGAACTGCCTGATTGTAAGACAATGTCAGTAGTTGAAGTGGAAAAGATACCTTATTCTGCAAAGCTCAAGGAAAAGGTATTGAAGGCATACTTTGGAGAGTCACAGATTTATTACTATGATAAGGAACATTGGACAAAAACACAGCTTCAAAATCTTATTGATTCCATAAATTCCTCAACAACACCAACTGATACATCTGGCACAGGAAACAGAGCTGAGTTTTTGAAGGAATATACGCATTATCTGGAAAATGCCGGGGATGAATGGACTATAGCTACAGAGTATGATTCATGTGATGAGTTTGTAGGGAAAAAAGGAAACACCTGGTATAACGTGAATTTTGTTGCAGATGGTGATGAAAATAAATGGCTGTCGGGAATTGGCGCAGGTCCGATTGAGGGATATACCAAAAAGACAGGAAGTAATGAATACGAGTGGAGCAATATATTTAACGATGGATATGTGCAGCAATACTTTGGACCGGATTCACTCATGGAATATGATACGGTAAATGATATCACGGATTCACAGGATACATCGGGAGAGGAAATCGCGCAGGAGGAAAATGAATCGGGTATCACAATAGAAGAAGCGGGGAATATGATAGACAGTTTTTTGAAAGAGACAGGTTTTTCATCCATCCCGCAGACTGAGAGCTCGCAGCTGAAATGGAGTGGATATAACGAAAGAGCCGATCATGTGTATCAGGAAGATGATATACATGAGTGTGTAAGTGGTTATAGATTTTACTACAATATCGGAGTTGGCAAAATATTATTTGATGATGCTTTAAATCCGATGGATTACAGCGGATACAATATGAAATATGGTGATAGTATAGAGGATACTTTTGATAATGAATTCTACAATTTTTATGTTGATAAATATGGTATATGTACTTTTTATATAGACTGCCCGGTAAGTATAGTAAGAAAACAGGAAAATGTAGAAATGCTTCCTTTAGAAAATATATTTGATATTGCCCGGGATGAGCTTAAAAACAATGCTGATGAATATGTACTGGATACAAATGTAAAATATTACACTCTAAAACTTGCATACATAAGGGTAAACAACCGGACTGATATGCAAAAATACAGTTATATTCCGGCATGGAGTCTGGAATTGCTGCAGAAAGACACTACAAATGCATGCCCTGTATTTATCAACGCGATTGACGGAAGTGTGATACATCCGGACGATCTGAGTTAAGATACAGAATGTTTACATCGGACCGTACTTTCACAGGAATAATTATGTTGTAGAAAAAATGTGACATATCAGGGAGGATTGGCATATGAGAAAACATACAAGAATATTTGCAGCAATTATGACACTCATCGAGGCACTTGTCCTCACATTATTCACAGGCTGTGCCGGCAAAAAAGTAGATTATGGGAATGAGAGCGAAAGTAAAGAAACAAAAAATATGTCTGCCTTAGCTGATATAAAGGCAGACTCCGGCTGGAATGAAAACTTTACCATACAGACCGGTAATGGCGAGAAAACAGTATATGTATATGCAAATATTGTAGTTCCGGACTTCGATAACATGTCGGTTGTTGAGGTGGAAAATGTAAAGATAGATGCTGATTACAAAAAGCGTTTTCTGGATTTATATTTTGGTGGGAACGAGTACTATTATCACGATCCGGATCATTATACTGTTGACGAATTGAATGAGGTCATAGAGTACTGGCAGAAAGAACAGGATGATACTTACAGGGAGTGGTTGGAACAGCGGCTGGCTGAATACAGGGATAAGCTTGAAACGGCAAAGACTACTTATACCGTGGCAAAGGATCTCGAAAACTGTGAAGTATTTGCAGGCTACAAGGGTGATGTGTTCTGTGAGGTGGAGTTTGAGGCTCACAAGGTACATGCTTACGCCTTGCATCAGTCCGGGACAGATTACGGTCCACCATCTTTAAGGAATGAGGACTATGATACCATAACGCAGACTTTTCAGGATGATGATCTAAAGGATAAGGCAGACGAGACCTCAAATGAGGGCAGTAAATCTGCCGCATCAGCCAAAAAAGAAGCCGGGAATTTCCTTAGTAAATTGGGAATGCAGGATCTGGTGGAACGAGGTGAATGTGAGTGCAGCTGGATAGGTTTTAATATTGACAGCGAAAAGGAAAATGACTATCAGACAGCAGCGTGGGGATATATTTATTCATACGCGACCGGCATAGACGGCATCACATTTAAGGATGGATTTGATATGGATACCTATTTGTCGGGGTATGAAGCAATTGATAGTGATATAGATGATGTTACACTGCCTGACAGTACACTTCTTACAGTCACTGATGATGGAATAATTGATGTGCAGATGGAATATCCGGTAAATGTAACACAGATCTATAAGGATGTGGAGCTTATTTCTCTGAAAAATATAGAGCAGATCATCAAGGCGGAGATTACGGAAAATCCTGATAAATATGATACCGCGGCGACATTCAATAAGCTGCAGCTTAGTTATTTGAAGATAAGAAGTGACAGTGAACAGGGAAAATACAGCTATGTTCCGGCGTGGGTACTGTCACGTATGGTAGACTCCAATGAGCAAAATGCTATCTTTGTAAACGCTATAGATGGAACGATCATAAATTTGGAAAATTCACTGTAAAGGAGAGGCTATGAAGAGGAAAAACGTTATTATATCGGCGTTGGTTCTTGCAATAGCATTAACCGGCTGTTCAGGAAAAAAAGTAGATTATAATATGGAAACTGAAAATATAAACACAAAAGCAGGAAGTGATATAAGTGCATTTGACGACAGTACGAAATGGAATGACAGCTTTTCTGTTGAGATATCGGATAAAAGTGTGGATGTGGATATTTCAGCAGACATTACCCTGCCGGACTGCAAAAGCATGTCGGTTGTTGAGGTGAAGAATATAAAGGTGGGTGCCGATTTCAAAAAGAGTGTGATAGAGGCTTATTTTGGCTATAGTACCGTATATTATCACGACATACCTCATTATACGAAAGAAGAGATATATCACAGCATGGAGGTTGTAAAAAATGAGATTGCCGGGTATCAGCAGGAAATTGATGCGGGACTTATCACAGAAGAGGGCGTCAGCAGGGTGATGAAAAGTGAAAATGATCTGCTGGAACAGTATGAAAAGGCAGAACCGTCTGCACTGGATACGCGTGAAAAAGCTACAGATTATACGGATTGTAATGAGTATCTGGGATATATTGGTAATGTTTTCTGTGAGCTTAGATTTGGAATTGCTGAGGACGGCTCTCTTGAATATATTTCAGCACAGCCTCTTAAGGCAGGAAGTGAGGGGACATTATACGATGATAGTGAGTATGGCTATTACGGACCACCATCCTTTGCAGAGGAGAAAGGTGTAGAGGGATTTAACGGAGGCTCTACAGGTGGAGATACTACATCTTCATATGATAATGAGTGTGCATTATCAAAAGACGAAGCTATAAAAAAGGCAGAAGAATTTCAAAATAAATTAGGCAGGGCTTCACAGGTATATATAGGAACATCAGACTACGAGTGGAGCGCAGGAGTGATAGAGGATGGTGATGATACTGTAAAAACTGATGATAAAGAGAGCGTCATAAAGGATACAGCCTGGGGATATATCATAGATTATGGCGAGGGTGTGGATGGCATAGCGTTTTGCAAGTCACTCGATTTCACCCGGAATATGGATATATGGGAGACACTCGATAACTATGATGATTTTATGCCATATGGCAGCAGTTCCTTTATTGTGACGGATCAGGGAGTGACGGAATTTACTGTTTCTTACCCGGTTGATATTGTAAATGAGTCAAAAAACGTAGAACTCTTGTCAATGGACACTATTAAAGAGATCATCAAGGATGACATGACAAAAAACTCAGATCAGTATGATTTTACACAAAATCACACTTACAACAATCTAAAGCTCGGATATATCCGTTTGAAGGATGCATCTGACAAGGATAAATGTACTTATGTTCCGGCATGGTGTCTGTCAAAACAGGATAAGGGCTACGACAGATATCCGGTGTATGTGAATGCGATAGACGGCACGATCATAAGGAGTGATGATCTAATATAAGATACTGTTATTGGCTGCAATAAAGTTTATACATGGAGTTACATTTTTAGATAATAGATCAGGTTCATATTTATTTGGAAAAGATGTGGAAAATATATGATTAATAAAAAGAAAAAATATATAGGGCGTTTGACACTTGCCACTGCAATTACCTCTATTTTGTTTTCAGGATGTGGGGCGGCACAAAAGGAGCTTGCACAGACGGACAGAGCTTTCTACGAGAAAATATCATACCAGACAGTTACGGTACAGAGCGGTTCACTCACACCGCAGACTACCATCAGTCTGAGCGCGCAGGGCTATACCAGGTTTTCCTATGGTGCGACAAACACGGAGCTTACGCTTGAAAAGGTAAATGTGGCAGTGGGTGATCATGTGAAAAAGGGCGATATACTGGTGGCTTTTAAATCCGGGGAGATACAGAAAAAGATTGAGGACTACAGCGGGCAGATCAGTCAGAATAAGCTTCTGGCAGAGCACTACAGGGCTATTATGAAAATCGATGATACTCAGGATTATTCAAGCGATATAGCCCAGCTTGATAAGGATACAGAGGTTGCGCAGCTTTATCTTGATGAGGCTAAGGAAAAACTGTCGAGATATCAGATCACGGCATCAGAGGATGGTACGATCACAGCAATGGACAATTCACTTTTGGCGGGAGTTTTTGAACCGGGCAGCAATCTTATAACAGAAATCAGCGGAAACGGCAATTACGAGGCTGACAGACCGGAAGGTTATGACTTTAATGTAGGTGATATATACACGGCAACAGCATCTGATATAGAGTTTGAACTTAAGGTAAAAGAGGTGGACGATAAAAAGGTTGTTTTTGAACCGGTATCGGACATGTCGGCAGTATCGGATGCACAGATATTTTCCATGGAAGTGACGCGCCCTGCTATAGAAAATGCTGTGTATGTGCAAAAGGACGCAGTACATGAGAAGGATGGCAGGTATTTTGTATACACACTGGATGAGAATGGATACAGACAGGCGGTATGGATAAGTGTCGCAGATCAGGTGGGAGACTACCGGATCATCACAGAAGGACTTAAAAGCGGGGATGAGGTGGTTTTGCAGTGAAGATCAGAAACATTTTATCAATAAAAAAACTGGCAGTACTGGGGATATGTGTATCGTTTGTGGCAGGCGGCTGTGGAAAAATGACAGAAAGCAGCATACCAGAGCTTGAAGAACCTGTAGCGTTAAATGAAGCCTATAGACCTGTGGAATACGGTACGATCGGCTCCCTGCAGGTGCTGATGGCTACCGCAGTTCCTAGGGATTACTGCAATTACTACAGTGCCAATGTAAATATTTCACAGATATATGTGGAGCCGGGAGATACAGTAAATGTAGGGGATGTGCTTGCAGTCTGTGATGTGGATGAGGCAAAAAAACAGTTGCAGGAATGTAAGGATGCGCTGGCGCATGAGAATGAGACATATGAGATATCCGCTCAGATCTCGGATACGCAGATCAAATTATGGGAGAGTCAGGCTGCGGATACGGACGAATTTTCAACAGAACAGATTGAGAAAAAAGAGAGCACAGAAGAGGATTACAATACGCAGATTGCCACAGAACAGGAAAATCAGCGGTACGATAAGCAGCTTCACGAATACCGAGTGCAAAAGATCAATGAGCAGATGGCTTCATATCAGCAGATTGTTGATGATGGAACGCTTAAGGCAGCCCACAGCGGTCTTGTCACTTACACTAAGAAGCTGACAGATGGAAGGTCTGCTGCGGCATACGAGAATATAGTCATTGTCTCAGATACGGATGACCTTGTGCTGGATATAAAGGGCACAGCTATAAATGAGTACAAATACAGCGATTATGACAAGAAATATGTGATAGTCGATGGAGAAAAATATGATGTCACCGAGTCTCAATATACATCAGAGGTTTTGGTACTTTCGAAGATAAACAACCGCTATCCGGATGTGTGCGTGGAAAGCAGGGAAAAGCTGTTTCTTACGGCAGGACAGATGTATCCGGTATATTTTGAAAAGACAAAAGCAAATCAGGCACTTGTCGTGGGAAAAGATTCCATCTATAAGGATGGCGATACCAGATATGTCTATGTGAAAAATGATGATGGCGGCCGCGAGAAACGCATCATAACAACAGGTGAGTCTGATGAAAACTATACACAGGTCACAGAGGGCTTAAAAGAGGGGGAGCTGGTCTACTATAATTCTACAGATCAGGTTCCGACAAAGTATAGCAAATATACGGTAACAAGGTCTGACTTTGATATAGCAAACTACGGTGTGCGCTACAGCAGATCTGACGCAGGGACGATAACCGAAACCTGTGATTATGAAGGGCAGATCGTATCGGTCAATGTGAAGCAGGACGATACGGTAGAAAAGGGCATGCTGCTTTACGTGGTGGATACCGGAGAGGGCAAAGCTGCCATAACAGAGGCGAAAAATGCGATCGACTCGGAGAATGAATCCTATGCGCAGAAGATTGCTGATTACGATAAACAGATAAAAGATTTATCTGAAGGTGGTAGTAGCGCAGAAGAAAATAACCGGCAGGATGAAAAGCCGGATACAGCATATGATGAGCAGCAGTTGAAACTGAATTTACAATTATTGAATCTGCAGAAAAAACTTGCCTGTGCAGACCACACCTATCAGCTTTCACGGCTACAGTCAGCATATGACAGCATAAGCGCAGGAAATGACGGCAAAGGAAATATTTCAGTATATGCCAAAAATGACGGAAAAGTTTCAAAGGTGAGTGTCAAGGCAGGAGATAATGTGGAGAAAGGCTCAGATATCCTGCAGATAACCGGAAATTCCACGGACGTACTGCTGGTTCAGGTAAAGGATAGCAATAGCTATAAAGTATATAAGGACAATATAGCAGATGTGGGAGAGCGCGTATCACTTGAGCTGGACGGTACAACGATCTACGGAAGCTGTATCGGTTTTGCCGGTTACGGCAGGGAAGCTCAAAAGGGATATATAAATCAGGATGATAAAGGTGTGCATATTACAGGAATCACAGATTCGGGATATGGAAATGCAGCATTTTATATAAAACTTGACAATGGAATACCAGATGATCTGACCAGGGCATCTGCTGTAAAGTTTTCTTATGTTTCTTTTAAAAAGGTGGTAGTGGTGCCGACTTCGATCATACACAAGCAGATCAATCCGATGAACAAAGATGATATATCCTACTATGTGTGGAAAATTGATGGGGACAGCGTGGTAAAGCAGCCGGTAATATTGAGCGATTATACATCAGGCAGCAATACACTTGTGCTTTACGGTATTGATGAGGGCGATGAAATATGTTTGGCTTCGTAATTAATAAATTAAAAAACAGAAAATGGTTAAATTTGTGTCTGCTTATGGGAGTGGCTTTGTTTATAGCACTTTTTGTGTGCCACCCTATGTTTGAAAAGGGCGCGGGCAATCAGATACTCGACAGACTTTTTACGGATCATGCCACACAGCAGAATGAGTTTCCAGCACGGATGAGCCGCGAGGGAACATATGCGGTGGCAGATTATCCTGATTCGCAGTCAGTGCTTGATAAGCTGTCAGGATACGAAAAGAAGTGGACTGAATATGTGGATATAAACAAGGTTTCCTCACAGCAGCTTATCACACTCTCAGGAGGACGCGCAGATACAGAGTTTGGAGGACTTAACCATTATTTTACAATAGGATATCTGCCGGGACTTTCGGAGTACGCGGATGTTGTAAAATCTCAGACTGACACAGCCACATTCGAATGCAGTATAAGCGAAAAGACAATGGATCACTACGGACTTGTAGCAGGTGAAAAAATCTATTTACATGTACCTGATGGCAGTGGGAAAAAGGAAATTTCTTTCGTCATATCACAGATCTGCCGTGAAAAAGATATAAACGATCCATATTGGGCCAAGACGCTTTCGGATATGGGCGATGTGATATTTGTTTCGCAGGATGTTTTTGACGAAATGATGCAGTATTACAGCGAGGACAATATCAGCTACAGTGATTTTCTCATGCTGGATTACAGGCAGATCAACACGGAAAATGCCTCACTTTATGACGGTTATATGGAGCAGTTTAAGGATGCTGACAAGCTCTACAATGACAACATCCGTGATACGCTGGAGCGCTTTTTTACACAGCAGAAGACGATAAAGCTGATGCTTTGGGCGTTGGAGCTGCCGTGTCTTGTGCTTTTGATTTTATTTATAAGAATGATATCTGCACAGATACTTTCGCTCGAGGAAAATGACATACTTGTTTTAAGAAGCCGCGGTGCGACAAAATTACAGGTATTTATTTTGTACCTACAGCAGTCGGGAATAATAGCGTTTGCGGGCTGTGTACTTGGAATAGTACTCGGATATATAATGTGCCGGGCTGCCGCATCTACAGACGGATTTTTAAGATTTACGGCAAAGGATATAGGCACTTACAAATTTGTATGGCAGATGCTTGTCTATGCGGTGGCAGCGGCAGTTATCATGGTGCTGTTTATCACAGTTCCGGTGTGGAAAAAATCAAAGGATGCCATATCAGAGCACAGCAAGGAACGAATATCAAAGAAAAAGCCTCTTTGGGAGAAATGCTTTATAGACGTTATACTTTTGGCTCTGTCAGCATATCTGCTTTACAATTACAACAAGCAGAAGAGTATGCTTGCGATATCTGTTCTTGAGAACAGGAGTATAGATCCTGTCATGATACTCGACAATTCGCTTTTTATATTTGCAACGGCACTTTTGTGCGTAAGACTTACCGGACTTATTATTCTGCTTGTGGACAGGCTCTTTAAAAAGCGTTTTTCTCCGGCAATGTATGCATCATTTTTACAGCTGAAACGAACCAGATACAATCAGGGATTTCTGGCAGTATTTCTTATCATGACAGTGGCTGGCGGTATTTTTGACGCGAATATGGCGCGCACCATGAACAGCAATATGGAAAAACGGATCGTCTACAATGTGGGTTGTGATGCGATATACAACGAAGATTTCAGACTCAGGATACAGAAGAATAAAGATGGCTCTGTAAACTGGATGTATGACGAGCCTGATTTCGGTAAATACGAGTCGCTCAAAAATGAGGGCATCTGTGACGGGGTCACGCGTGTGCTTGAGGACGAGCGGGTAGACATTTCCGCAGGCAGTGGTTCGATTTCGGATGCATATCTTATGGCGATAAACACAAAAGAATTCGGTGAGACTGCGAAATTGCAGAGTGACCAAAATGATGATATTAATGACGCGCACTGGTTCAATTACCTGAATGAGCTGGCAAAGGAGCCGGACGGAGTCATCATTTCCTCAAATCTGGCAAAAGCTCTGGGACTTAAAGTTGGTGACAGCTTAAATTACTCAAGGTATGTACCGGAGGCTGTCGATGATGATCAGATCTACGCATCCGAGAATGTAAAGGTATGTGCCATAGTAAAAGGTTTTCCGGGCTACGAGCGTTACACCTATGAGACAGATGCAGAAGGAAATGTGACCGAGCAGGAGAAATACCTGATCGTTGCAAATTATGCTACGGTTGTGGAAAAGTTCGGCATGACACCGTACAGTGTGTGGATGAACCTGTCAAAGGGAAAAACGGTGGATGATATATACAAAAATTTAACATCCGCGCAGCAGCTTATAGACGAGAATAAAAACTCAGCAACAGTGCAGATCACAAACGGTATGTTTACATTAAGTTTTATACTTTCACTGATAGTGTGCTCAGTAGGATTTTTGCTGTATTGGGTTATGACACTAAAACAGAGGGAGCTGCAGTTTGGTATATACCGCGCAATGGGAATGAGAATGAGAGAGGTAAAAGCAATGCTTTTAAACGAGCAGATATTTTTATCATTTCTGCCGCTTCTTGCGGGAGCAGGCATAGGTATAACTGCAACAGCGATGTTTGTAAGGCTCATATCGATCATATATCTGCCGCAGAAACACAATATCGGAGTAAATGTATATATTTATCAATCTGATATGCTGGAGCTTGCAGGAGTACTTTTCGTGGCTGTAGCCGTATGCTATGTGGTTATCAGCAGATTGCTTAAGAGTATGAAGATAGCACAGGCACTAAGGCTTGGAGAAGATAGTTAGCATGTAAAAAAAGAGGTCGTGACATATGGAAAATGCGATAATTGCTCAAAATATAAAAAGATATTTCAAGGCGGGAGATGGTACAACAGTCCACGCACTTGACGGAGTATCCATGGAGATAAAAAAAGGAACACTTGCCATCTTAAAAGGGCGTTCCGGCTCCGGAAAGACCACACTTCTTAATATCCTTAGTGCGCTTGATATGCCGACAGATGGAAGTGTGCAGTTTCTGGATAAAAACCTCGAGCAGATGACCGAGAAAGACCGGGAAATGCTAAGGCGGTATGAGATGGGATTTGTATTCCAGTCTATAGCACTAATTCCCACGATGACGGCATATGAGAATGTGGAATTTGCCCTTAGACTTGCGAAAAATAAACGTCAGATACGGAAGAATTTGACTGATATGGATAATGACGTTGGAGATGTAAAAAACGATGTGATAAATGAGAATATGCATGACAGAGTATCAGAGCTGCTGGAGCGTGTCGGACTCTCAAAGCGCATGGATCATATGCCGGATCAGTTATCAGGAGGTGAGCAGCAGAGAGTTGCGATAGCGCGCGCTGTGGTTCATCGCCCGAAGGTGGTCTTTGCGGATGAGCCGACAGGAGCACTTGATACCGCTGCTGGATTTGAAGTCATGCGATTGTTCCGTGAGTTGATAGACGATGAGGACATCACAATAGTTATGACCACGCATGATCCGAACCTGATGGAGCTGGGAGATGAAGTGTTTGAGCTTAGTGACGGCATAGTAATTTAAATTAAAAGGGGGGAAAACCAGATGATAAACTGCGATGGACTGGTAAAAATATATGAGACAGACGATAAAAAGGTGATGGCACTGGAGGGGCTTGACCTGACGGTGGAAACAGGGGAGATGCTTGCGGTAATAGGAAAATCCGGCAGCGGAAAATCCACCCTTTTAAATATGATAGGAGGACTGGAAACTCCAACGGCGGGAGTGCTCACTATTGACGGAAAAGACATTTCCACATATTCAGAAGCTGAAATGGTAAGATACCGCAGGGACAAGGTGGGCTTTGTGTGGCAGAAAAGTGCCAAAAATCTGTTCCCATACCTGACTGTGCTGCAGAATGTCGAGGCAGTGATGATGTTTGAAAATACTGGAAATACCGATAATTTAAAACATGGAGAAATTATAAAAAAACGCAAGGATGATAATAAAAGCTATGCCCTTAAACTGTTAAATGCAGTGGGATTACAGGAGCATAAGGATAAGCTTCCGGCTCAGCTATCGGGAGGAGAGCAGCAGCGCGCAGCGATAGCGGTGGCACTGGCAAATAAGCCGGACATACTGCTTGCGGATGAGCCCACCGGAGCCGTGGATACAAGGACTGCTGATACAATCTATGAGCTGTTTCATAAGCTGAACAAAGAGCTTGGTATAACCATCATCATAGTGACACACGATATGGCACTTGCAGGCCGTGTAGACCGCATAGTGCTTATATCTGACGGAAAGGTAAGTACGGAGAAATTGAAGAAACATCCTGCAATGGAATATACGGTATTGGATAAGGCACACAGGATAAAACTCACTGATGAGATGCTTGAGGCAGCGGGGATAGAGTCTAATAAGGTCAGGGTTGATGTGCAGGATGGAAGGCTTGTGATATCGCGGATTTAAAGATATATTAATCAGCAACCATAGTCTTGAGATCCTTCTTAAAGTCTGTAGTTCTATACTTTATAAAATTGAGTATGCCATCCTGATTAAGCTTATCCATAAATGCGTGAAATATCATTTATGTGCGAATTTATGTCATTTATGCAGATTTGATTGCAAATGAATTATAGATTGTATATTATTTATTATAGAGTAAGTTTAGAAAAGGAATACAGGATGATGTACAGAATTGGAATATGTGATGATGAAGAAGCATGTAGAATAGAAATATCGGAAAGTATAAGAAATATAGCTTTAAAAAATGATATAGAAGTTAAAATTATCCAGTATGAGTCAGGAATTCAGGTTATGGATTGTGAGAAACCTGACATATTGATACTAGACATAGAGATGGAACACATAGATGGTCTGGAAGTCCGTGATTTGTTGGAACAGACGGACAATGAGGTACTGATTATTTTCTGTACTAGCCATGATGAAATAATGAGTAAAGCATATGGGCGAAGTGTTACAGATTTTATTAAGAAACCTGTGAGGGAAGAAGAAATTGAAAAGAAATTGCTTCATGCGATAAATATTATTAATAGAAGGGTAAAATGGATTTGTCTAAATACTATAAGTGGACTGACAAAGTTTAAAATTTCAGATATAGTATATGGTATTGCACAGGGAAGGTACTTAAAGATATACATGTTAGATGGGAGCGAATATTTTATTACAGATAAAGGTGTATCACAGCTTTATGAAATGTTGAAGGATATGAATTTTGCCAGAATAAGCAGGAGTGTTATAATTAATTTTGAAAATGTTAATACAATTGGAGATGAGATAATTATGACAGATGGGGTGAAGCTAAAGAGTAGTAGAAGAATGAAAAAACAAATACAAGAAGATTTTTTTAATTATATGTGTAAAGTGGCAAGGGTTGAAAGAGCAGATAGATGATTTTAGAATTAATATTATTTGAATGGCTGATATGTAAGCTGGAGATTGGTGATATCAAGTTAAAAAAATATTTTGCGTTTATGCTCATAATGTTAATGCAGTTAGGTGAAATTATTGTTATCTTTATTCGACCGACACAAAGCATATGGTATACCATATTAGCGCTTCCGAGTGCTTTAATTGCTACAGGGATACTATTCAAAGAAACGATGTGGCGTAAATTAGCAGTGTTTTTGTTTGCATATGGATATATCGATGTAATAGAATATCCGATTAAAATTATAGTTGGCAGCAATAATGAGTTAGTGGTATACATAATTACTATTATTATAATTTGTCTTATTGGCAAAATAATAAATCAATTCAAAAAAGTGTCGTCCATGATAGCGCGTATTGATCCTATATATTTTATGGCTTCGTCCATGATAGAAATAATCAATATGGGAATAATTGTAATGACCGATGATATAATTTTACCTGGTCAGGATAGACTTAAAATTGTAATAAATGTATTAACAATGATTTCATTTGTTATGTTAGGAATATTTGGAATTGTTTTTATGTTTTTGGGTGCATATAAGAAGCAACTTGAGATAGATAATAAGATAAAACAAAACTATCTGATTATTCAAAAAGAACATTATAGTCAATTGTATTCTCATATGCGAGAAATACGGAAAATAAAACATGATATGAATGCTCATATAAATATATTGTATAATCTGTTAGATACAGAACAATACGATGAAGCTGTTAAGTATATATATGACATCAAAATGCATTATGATATAGGTAAAAAATTGGAATCATATTATGATAACGGAATAATTGATGCAATTATCTATTACTTTAATCAAAAAAATCCATTAATTAAGTTTATTTGTATGGGAAATTTTAGCGGCAGGAATGAAATTTCTGATTTAACAATTTGTACAATACTTTCAAATTGTATTTCAAATGCAGTCGAAGCATGTAGTAGATTACAGAAAAAAAAGAAAGAAATTATGATTAATATATCAAATGTGAAAAATTATATGGTCATTATGATAGAGAACCCTATTGAATGGGAAGTTGATATATCTAAGTTGGGGAGATATACATCAAAGGATGATAGATTATCACATGGATATGGGGTAAGTAATATAATAGATGAAGTCAGGTTGTGTGAAGGAAATTATAACTTTTGCGCAGATGATGGAAAGTTTAGTGTAAGTATTGCAATAAAAAAATAAATACCATTCGTTACAAAAAAAGTACCGTTCATTCTTAAGGTGTTGAAAACAAGTTAGAATAAGTGGTACTCTTTTTATATAAACGAAAGAGAGGCACTAAAGAATGAATAATACATCAATGAACAGTGACGTATGGCTTATAATAAAAAAACTATTAGGATTATAGTTATTGAAATCTGATAGATAAGGGAATAAAGAATGAGATACACTTTCATAAAACAACATGATGCAACAGACTGTGCAGCAGCTTGCATGGGCATGGTCTGTCTGCACTATAAAAAAGAAACAACAATAACAAAATTACGTGACATGATGGGAACAGACCTGAAAGGAACAAACCTTATAGGATTGTCAAAGTGTGCAGAAGAACTTGGATTTAACTGTCAGGCTGTAAAAGTAGATAAAGAGGGTTTTGTTAGCAGATATACATTACCGGCTATAGCAAATATTGTGACAAAGGAAGGCTTATCGCATTTTGTAGTGATATTCAGGATCACAAAAAAGTATGTGATAATAGGTGATCCGGCTAAGGATCTTGAGAGACTGACTATAGACGAGTTTTATAAGAAATTTACAGGAGCCATGCTCCTGCTGAAACCAAATAGTGAGTTTGAGCGTGAAAAGATAAATGGAACGAAGTTATTCGACAGATATATAAAGCTGCTGCTTCCACAGAAGAAGCTGTTTATATATGCTCTTGTAGCATCACTTCTGGTTACGCTTCTGGGAATTTTATCATCACTTTTTAACAATATAATATATGATGAAATACTTCCGTATCAGCAAAAAGATGTATTAAAGATGATGCTTGCGGTATTTCTTGGAATTTCACTGACCTCGACATTTGTCAGCTTTGTAAGACAGTGGATACTTATGCACCTGTCAATAAAGATAGATATACCACTTATGCTGGGGTATTTTGAACATATATACAAATTGCCGATGAAATTTTTTGCGAGCCGTAAGACCGGTGATATTACAACCAGGTTTTCGGATGCATTTACCATAAAAGACATATTTACCAGTATAGCATTATCACTGATCATGGACATATCAATGGCTTTGATAACCGGAGTAATACTTTTTCAGATGAACCCGAAGCTTTTTGCAGTGATCATAATGATGACTCTCATAAGTATTGTACTCGTATTTATATTCAAGCTGCCATATAAGAAGATAAACGAAGAACAGATGCAGCAGTCATCCATACTCAACTCAGAAATAATAGAAGGGCTTCGCGCAGTTGAGACAATAAAGGGAAATGCCAATGAGGATATAGAGATCGAAAGCATAGAGCGGGAATACATAAAATCTCTTAGGATAAGTTATAAAGAGGGCATGCTTTCAAATGTGCAGTCAACAATATCGAGTGTTATATCGGGAGTTGGTAATCTGGTGCTTCTGTATGTAGGAATAATGCAGGTTATAAATAACAACATGACGCTTGGAAGCTTCATGGCATTTAACACACTTGCAGGATACTTTATGGATCCTATAGGCAATCTGGTAAGCCTTCAGTTATCCATTCAGGAAGCAAATATTTCAATGAAGAGGCTTTCTGAAATCATGGATTATGAGAGAGAACAGAAAAGCGAGAGACAGTATCAGGAGATATCAAGTATAGATGGTGATATTAAGCTTGATCATGTCACTTTCAGATACGGAAACAGAAAACCGGCTTTGGATGATGTGAGCTTTATTATAGAAAAAGGACAGAAAGTGGCACTTGTGGGGGCAAGCGGAAGCGGAAAATCTACAATAGCCAAGCTGCTGCTCAAATATTATGAGCCGGAGGCGGGGGATATAACTATAGATGGGATGGAGATATCAGAATATAAGAATGACGATATACGTCATGCGATATCATATGTGCCACAGAATATAGAGCTTTTTTCAAAAAGTATTTATGACAATATAAGAGTTACGAGACAGAGTGCAACGCTTGACGAGGTAAAAGAGGCTGCCAAAGCCGCTGATGCCCATGAATTCATAAAGAGACTGCCGATGCAGTATTATACTTATCTTGAGGAAGCAGGAAATGGTCTGAGTGGAGGCGAGAAACAGCGAATTGCACTTGCAAGAGCATTTCTAAAGGAAAATCAGTTTTATATCATGGATGAATCCACAAGTAATCTGGATTTTGCAACGGAAAATATAATCTTCGATATGATATACAATAAATTCAGAAAAAAGACCATGCTTATAATAGCACACAGGC
>ERZ779855.1330-NODE-1330-length-16822-cov-2.280193_pt1 | contig 16822 bp, 10 predicted proteins | sample MGYA00511370_ERZ779855 | MGnify/ENA primary metagenome ERZ779855 (study PRJEB29588, sample SAMEA1967319) | human gut metagenome | biome: human gut; feature: human-associated habitat; material: faeces | place: Denmark | collected 2008/2010 ...
ACGATGCCGGATGTATTTCCGAGTATTCTTGTAAACATGGTGGAAGCCGGTGAAGCTTCCGGTAGTTTAGAGACAACATTTGAACGAATGTCGGTAAACTTTGATAAAGATGCCAAGATTAAGGGAATGGTTATGCAGGCAATGATTTATCCTTGTATCTTACTTTTAGTAATCGTTGGTGTAGTTATCATCATGTTAGTAAAGGTAGTACCATCATTCCAAGAGACGTTTGATTCGGCAGGTGGCAAATTGCCGGGTATTACATTAGCAGTTGTGGCGATCAGTAATTTCCTGATTGCAAAGTGGCCGTTCTTCTTGGGCGGTGTAATTGCGATTGTTGTTGCAATTCGTATGTTTATGAAGACGGATCAGGGAGCAGTGTTCTTTGGAACAATTGCGATGAAAGCACCGATATTTGGAGATCTCACGATTAAATCAGCGAGTGCGAGACTAACTCGTACCTTGAGTACATTGATGGCATCTGGCATCCCAATGGTTGCTGCGATAGAGATCGTAGCGAAGTTGATGTCGAATCGCTTGGTTCAAGTGGCGGTTGAGGATGCAAAAAATGAGGTGTGGCACTGTCACAGCCGTTAGAAGATAGTGGAGTTTTTCCACCGCTTCTGTGTCATATGACACGAATTGGTGAGGAGACGGGTAACATGGAAGAGATGCTGGAAAAAGTAGCTGACTATTACGATGATGAAGTGGAAGCGGCAACGCAGGCGGTTACAGCAGTAATGGAACCTCTTATTATCATTTTGATGGCAGCAATTGTTGTTCCGATCATGGGAGCAATTATGGCACCGATGCTTAGCATCTATAGTATGGCAGAGAATTCTTAAAGAGGTTTCTGTACTAAATCAAAGTTGTGTTATAACCACGAGCCAAGGAGTGGTTTATAATAAATATTTTATAAGAAAAGGAGATTAAAGTTATGAAAAATTATTTAGCAAAGTTACGTGAAAACGAAGAGAAAGGTTTCTCTCTCGTTGAGTTGATTATCGTTATGGCGATTATGGCTATCTTGGTAGGTGTGGTTGCATCACAGGTTATCCCTTATATGGAGAAGTCTCGTCAGTCAAAGGATCAGCAGCAGTTGTCTAGCCTCTGTACTGATATTGTAAGTGCAATTTCACAGGCAGATACAGATCCTGGAGATATTGCTGCTACTGAATTAAGTAATGCTGGAAACAGTGCTGGTTCATGGGGAAAAGTGTTAGAAGGTCTTCGCAGTGCTGACGGAACAACAGATAAGTCTTTGGCTGATATTGAAAGTGGTGTTACTGGTAAGTTAAAGAGTAAACTTGCAGGAACATCACCAAAAATTTATGTTAAACGTGATAATGGTGTGGTAACAGTATTTGTTGCAGACAGCACTGGAGCATCTGTAGGTGGAAAATTGGAAGTGAAATCTGAGTAATTATTATTGTGTAACATTAAGGAGTAGAATATGCCAGTGTGGTGTGCTTATTTGATTTTATACATATGTGTATTTTTGTTTGGAATAGTGATAGGTAGCTTTTTGAATGTATGCATCTATCGTTATCCGAAGAATGAAAGCTTGTTAAAAGGCTCTCATTGTATGGAATGTGGATATCACCTGCGCTGGTATGATCTAATCCCGTTATTCAGTTTCCTAATACTAAGGGGCAGATGCAGGAAGTGCCATGCGAAGTTATCGCTTCAGTATCCCCTCGTGGAAGGAATGAATGGAGCATTATATGTGATCGTTTTCTTGGCGAACGGTTTCAACGTTATGAGCGTGATATATTGTCTCCTGACATCCGCCCTAATAGTATTAAGTATCATTGATTTTAGACAATACATTATCCCGGACAAAGTGAACATTGTGATTCTTGTGTTAGGCATTATTGCTACGATTGTAGACCAGTCACAATGGAAAGACCATGTGATCGGTTTCTTTTTGGTCAGTGTTATCCTGTTGATCATTTATTTGGTGACAGTGGGACGCGGCATTGGCGGTGGTGATGTGAAGCTGATGGCGGTTGCAGGACTGGTGATCGGCTGGAAAGCATGTATCGTTGCATTTATTGTAGGGTGTATTGCCGGATCGATTATTCATGTGATACGAATGAAAGTTAGTGGTGCAAATCATCGCTTAGCGTTAGGACCTTATCTTTCAATGGGAATATGGTTTGCAATGTTATTTAGTGAACCGATAATAGAGTGGTACCTAAGATTGTGTGGACTGGCATAGGACACACATATCTTTGTTGTTATGGGCTTTTTTGACCAAGATTAAGCAATGGAATATCTTGGTTTCATTGTCACAGAGTGCTTGACACATTGTCGAACATTGTGTGATATGAAACTGGTTTCTATTGTATTTCGTACAGAAGCTATGGATCAAATTATGATGAAAAAGACAGGGAGGAACAAGATAGATGGCAAAGAAAGTATTGAGTATTGAGATAGGACAACAGGTAACCAAGGCGGTTGTCATTGATTTCCTGAAGAAGAACCCTCATGTGTACAATGCCTTTTCTTTTGATACACCGGAAGGTGTTATGGAAGACGGTTATGTCAAGGATAAGGATCGTATGGCACAGCTTCTTCGTGAACAGATGAAGGACAATGGTGTCAAAGAAAAAGAGGTTGTGTTCTCTATCGCATCTAGCAAGATTGCGAGTCGTGAGGTAACTGTTCCGTACGTTCCGGAGAAGAACTTAGACAATCTGATCAATGCGACGGCACAGGATTACTTCCCGGTCAACATGGATGAGTACACATTGGCTTACAACGTGTTAGAAACAGTTAAGGAAAAGGATAAAAAGAGCTTGAAGCTGTTGCTTCTTGCTGCACCGGACTCTTTGATCCAGAATTATTATAGTTTGGCAGATCTGATGGGCGTTCGCGTGGAATCCATTGACTATTATGGAAATGGTTCCATGCAGGTGTTGCAGAAACATATTGGATCCGGATATAGCGTGTGTGTGCAGATTGGTTCCTTAAATACTATGGTAAGTGTATTGAAAGAGAATCAGCAGATCATGCAGAGAACGATTCCATATGGTACGAATACAATTATAGAGACGATGTTAGCACATCCGGCATTGGAGTGCCGCGATGAGACGGACGCAATGGAAATGCTCTGTCGTGAAAATGTTGTGTATTCCACATTGGATTATGAGGATGAGACAGTACGAGGAACAAGAATTTCCGAGGATCAGTGGAAACGCTCCGGCCAAAGCCGCGAGGCAAGAAAAGCAGTTACCGATGCGGTAGGCGGTATTTTATTAAGTGTTATTCGAGTGGTTGATTATTTCGGCTCTCGTTATCCGGACTGCCAGCTCGGTTATATTTATATCACAGGTATGGGTGTTAAGATCCGCGGTTTGGATACCTTGTTTGAGCGTGAGATGGACCTTCCGGTTCGTAAGCTGGAGAAATTAACAAACATTACATTCTCTAGAGGATTTGCAAGAAGCTTGCAGGATCAGACGGAGTATATTGCAGCGATCGGTGCAGCGATTGAGCCGGTAGGATTTTCCTTAAAGGAACTGAAAAACAAGCAGGGACGTGCGGCAAGCATGAGAACGGTCAAGATCATCTTGGCAGGCAGTGTGGTTGTTGCAGTTGCGCTCGTTGCAGTTGGATGGTTCCGACTTGTTGGTGCGAACAAGGAGAACGAGAATCTCAAGATGGAGAAACAGTCATTGCAGAGCATTAATCAGGTATATACGGAGAATGAACAGGCGACTAAGAAGTTTGAAGATGCGGCTGCGCTGCATGTGGCGACATCGACGAAGAATCAAAATCTGGTAGCATTGATCGAGCAGTTACAGAAGAAACTGCCAAAGCAGATGCAGGTGTCTACGTTGCAGACGACAGAAGATAAAGTGACATTGACGATCACAACGAAGACAAAAATTTCGGTGGCTAAGATGCTGGTAGAGTTTGAAGGGATTGATCTATTGACGAATGTGAATGTTGCTTCTATTACCGGAGATGATACTAGCGGAAAAGTAGATAAATACACTTTCTCGGTAACAGCAGATTATGCACAGTTACCAACGAAAGAAGAGAAGGATGTCTCACTGGATGAAGCAGATACAACGACAACAGATACAACACAGACGGCACAGTAATAGGAGGTGACACAGAATGGCTACACAGAACACAAAGACGAAGACGACATTAGCAGATAAAGATAAGAAAGTATTGATGATCCTTGGTGCACTGGTGATTTTAGCGTTGGCATGGTTCTTAGGTTATCAGAAGTTTAATGAGCAGCGCGAGACAGTAGCGACAGAGAATGATCAGTTGGCGATGGAAGTGTCACAGCTTCGTGCAAAAGTATCCAAGAAAGCACAGGTAGAGGCTGATACGGAGAAGAAGAATGCCCGTACCGAGCAGGTGCTTCTTGCATATCCGTCAGAGCTTCGTACGCAGGATGCGATCAATCGCTTTGACCAGTTAGAGAAGAAAGTGAAGGGTCTTACGATCACAACGGAAAACTTTACGATGAATCAGATCTTCTTCCAGGATGGCGCAGCATTAGAGCAAGTTGTTGCACAGAATGCAGACGACGATGCTCAGTCGAAAGATGCGAATAGTGGCAATTCGACAGCTAGTGGCAATTCGACAGCTAGTGGTAATAATGCACAGAATAGTACGAATAATACGGCTAACGCAGCAACGAATGAGGCTGCTGCTGCAGACAATGCACAGAATGCACAGTCAACCGACACTGGTAATTATACCGGATACCGTTCGGATGTAGGCATTACATTTGCTACGGATTATAAATCGTTGAAGAGCGTGTTGAACTTTATCAACAACTATTCAGAGCGAATGAATGTTTCGAATGTTAATATTTCATCCGATGAAGGATCTAAGGCATTACAGTGTACAATGACCGTGCAGATGTTCTCAGTTGGAGGACAGGCGAAAGAGTATAAGGATCTGACATTATCCGGTGTACCACTTCGCAAAGACAATATTTTTCAGTAAATAGGTTACGCTCGGGTTTGGATGACGAATCCGGGCGTATTGGAGTAATAGTGAGACGGTAGGGGAGAAATTAGTATGATCAAAAAATTATGGAAAGAGAATAAGGGTTTTACGTTGATCGAGATTGTAATAACGACGGTCGTACTTGCTACTATTTCGATCCCGTTATTGGCGTATTTCTCAGAGTCTATGCGGCACAGTGCAAGGACCAAGCAGCAGCAGAACGCTGTTGTTGCAGCACAGGATGCTGTCGAGGAGTTAAAGAACGCTTCATTTAGTCTCGATAACGATAAGGTGGCAGACCCATCTGCGGCACCAAAGGCAAGCTGGACAGTAGCATCTCCATTGCCATCGGCGCCGGCGGCATATGATATGTACAAGAACTATACTGTTAATGGCAGTAGTTATGTGGTTGCACATGTCACCCCAAAGAAGTCAGTAAATAATGTTTATAATGGTTCAAATGGTCTGTATGATCGCAACCTATCGTATAGTAAGGCGATCATTCCATCGATGGATTCCAACAAAGACTTGATCTCAACAGAGACAGCACAGTATCTGTCCGATGCTAAGTTATATTACGGTGGTTTGTACTCTACATATTGTAAGGATCATAAGAATACGATTGTGAAGGATACAACGAAAGTCAATACAACGACGATCGGAAATCATTTGAAGCGTAAGATCGTTGTAGGTATTAAGCCGGGTGCATCGACCGGTAAGATCATTGCGACAGTTACATATGAGTATAGCTATGTGAAGGATGCTTCGGATGAATATCCGGATGCAATTCTTACGGCACATCCGGATCCTTACAAAGTAGATATCGCAAAGCAGTCGATCGATGCGGATAAGTTTGAGAATATTTTTATATTCTACAAGCCGGATACAAAAAACGATGAGGTAGAGATTAAGGGATCAACGCTTGCATCGACATTGGGTGTGGCTAATATGAAGTTATATCTGGTGGCAGAGAATAGTGTAGCCAACTCATTGGCAACGCCGGAAGACCGCAGCGACCCGGACATTATCGTCCGTGATATGACATATTCAATGAAAGTGTCAACAGATACGAATCTGACAGGTACAGTCACAAAAGCTTACACAAACTTATGTGCAACTGGTCATGATGAGATTGCCTCGAGTGGTAATGTGTCTACGGTGATGCAAAAAGATGGTTCGGGTAATTATACGTTGATCACGACAGAGGATAGTAACCGACTGGTCGACATTACAGTATCGGTTTACAAGGATAAGGGAGGGTCTTATCCATTTGATGAGTCAGATAAATTGGCCTCAGTAGATGGCAATAAGGTTCAGTAAATAGAAGGGAAAGGATGGAGAGCGTATGAATAAGTTCAGAAAGGATGAGAGAGGATCATCGTTAGTTATGACCATCATAGCAGCGACGTTCATTTCCCTGTTGGCAGTAGCGGTTATTTCGATGACGGTAACCAATATTAAGCTGAAACAGGCGCAGAAGAAATCTCAGACCAATTTTTATAATGCAGACTCCATCGTAGATGCGATCAAAGCGGGTGTGGAGAATGTATCAGATACGGCAGCCAGAGATGCATATGAAAGTGTATATGCAGCGTATGGTGCTGTGCGTTCCGGTTCAACGGATTCGTTGACCGGAAAGTATTCCACGAAATACTTCAATGCAGTAATCACGGCATTGTCTGAGGGAGACTGTGATATTACTACAGGCACGACAAATATGAAATATCACGATTCCGTCATCAGAGGCTTCTTGACAGAGGCACAGTCCAAATACAGTGGCGGTAATTTTGTTGATGGATATAAGAGTCATGTCAATGGTAAAGGCGATATGGAGTATGACAGTAGCGACAATAGCTTATTACTGAAGGATTTGACAGTTATAAAGACAGAGGGAGACTATCAGACAACGATCACGACAGATATTCGTGTGAACCTGCCGGAGATGAAGGCCGGTACACATTCTGAGTATTTGAATTATGCGTTGATCGCAGATAACAAAGTAAAGATCAATGGTGGCTCCAGCGCGGCAACGATTGATGGTGACGTTTATTCCGGAACGGTTCGCAGAGATCTTCCGGGAGCCAGCCCGGAACCAAATGTAGAAGCGGATCCGGAGGCAGGATTTGTCGTAGATAACGGTGCAACATTGAATATAAATGCTGAGAACATTATATCTCGTGGAGATATTTTGGTTCGAGGCAGATCTTATATGAGGATTAACGGTTTGAACGGCTTGGATGCCCATGTCTGGGTTGAAAATATTCAGACCAAGGCTTCTTCCACAGGAACAGCCGGTAATGTATTAAGGATCAATGCAGAAACAAATGTTTCGGATGATTTGGAGATTTGGGGAAATAATGACAATGTCACTTTTAAGAATTCTTATTGTGGTTACAACTACAACAAGGATTATAGTGCAGCGAATATTGGTAAAACATCCGATAATGCACAGTTTAGTTCTGCGATGGTGATCAATGGAAAAAATGTTACATTAGATATACAAAGTTTATCAAAGCTGATCTTATCCGGTAAGACATTTATTTCTAAGAAGGGCAATAAAAATGAGAGTCTTGACGGTGCAGGTCCATCTTATGCAGGAAGCAAGGATATACGTACAGGAGAGGCATTGACTGTAAAGAGTAGTCAGGTTGCCTATTATGTACCGAGCGACTATTGGAAAAAGGTTGGATCTTCCGGTCCGACATTCCCAAATGGTATTGTATTTACACCGATAGAGGGATCTACAGACGAATATGAATTTGATGTGGAGGGATACAATGAGTTCGTCGGTGGCAATAAATTTGATGTGAGAGATTATATAGATACGGTTATGCCGCTTGTATACTACTATCGTCATGATACGGATGTGAAGGATGACGCCTTGACTTATTTTTACTTGAATGTGAAAGAAGAGAAACTGACGTCCTTCTATCAGACATATGCAAAGTGCAGTCCGGATTATGCGATCCTTAAGGATGTCAATGCAAAGTATATGTCATCGACAGGAATCAAGTTTAACGGTGGCGCCGGAGTATTCTGTGCGACCGGTAATATCTTGTATCGTGATGGTGCATCCGGTCAGGAGAAGATCGAGATCGGTGATGAGTCACCGGGCGATGAGGGTGCAGTAGTTCGCAGCTATGCAGCAGAGAAAAGTAAAGAATATATGTCATTGCAGATGTCGCTGACATCCGATTATGATTTATCCTTAAAGTCTCCACAGTATCGTTTGTCAGATAATTACAGCGATGTATATACGAAGAAGGGTATCACAAATACTTCATCGGATAAGACAAATTTATTTGCAGTACTTCTCGACGAAGGTAAGATTGCTGATTATGAGAGCAAGAGTTCATCGAATCCAAAGCTTCCGTCGAATAGTATTATCGTTGTGAAGAAGGGCGATTATACTTGGAACGGCTCTGAGGAAGGTGGAATCATTGTTGCAACCGGTAATGTTAAGTTGGAGAAAAACTTCAAGGGACTGATCATTGCTGGTGGAGACATTGAATTTAGCGGTGCTACTAAGGTTATAGCGGATTCCGACCGTCTTGAAAAGATTTTTGATAACGACACAATTATTTACAATATGTTTAGTAAGTATTTCCGTAAGACGATCGCATCATCTATTGCCAAAGATGATAGCAGCGGAGATAACGGTATTTGCTATGAGAACTGGAAGAAGAATTAAAATAGGAGGTGATGGAGATGCAAAGAGGTAGCAGAGATGAGAGAGGTTTCACGATGGTGGAAATGATCATCACGATTGCAATTATGGCGATTCTGGCGGGGATTATCGGAGGTGCATATTCGATCATCAAGTCTGGAAATGCATCAAAATCGACATCCAGATTTTTGGGAAGGTTGGATACCACGCAGGTAGAAAACATGACCAAGAAGGGAACAACCTATTTGTATTTATTTAAGGACAGCGATGGGGTACAGACATTGATGTACAATGATGGTACAGACACAGGACTTAACTCACAGAGTGATGTGATCGCTCATAAGGCGGATGGAGTTGTAACAGATATTGCCGGTTCCGGTGTGGATTTTACAGCGACATCAGGCAGCAATTCTGTGAATAGTAAAGATACATCGGATTTGGTAATTAAGATTTCTTTTGATAAGGCGAGCGGAGCATTCAAATGCTGTAAAAAGGCAGATGATGCTGCAGGAAGTACTTTTTATAAAGAAATTTCATTTAAGGGACGCGGTACTACTTCCTATGGAGTAAAGCTTGTAAAAGATACCGGCAAACATATGCAGGGATAGGAAGGGGGATGAATGATGCGACGCAAAGATGAAAATGGTTTTACATTAGTAGAACTTGTAATATCAATGGGAATGTTTTCTATTGTAATGCTTGCGATTATGTTTTTTCTGACAGCAGGAACAAAAAGTTACGGACATTCCAAAAGTGAGTTGAATCTGCAGATGGAATCGCAGATGTTACTCAATCAGATACGTGATATCACGTATTCATCCAATTATGCCAAATATGACAGCACACATAAGGCGTTGATCTTATATGATGTGGATAAGGTCCCGGCACCGACACCATCTGCAGGAGCAACTGCAGCACCGGTGGCAACAGCAGCACCGGCACCGACGAAGACGGCAAAGGTGACGATAGTATATTTGGTTGATGATAAGCTGTATTTACGCAAGGATCTAGATCCTACAGCGGTGGATGCTGCGTCACTTACAACAACCTGTGTTGCTATGGATGATTTCCTTTTTAGCAGATATATGCAGGACTTTAAGGCAACTATTAAGAAGAATGATGTGCAGCTTACGATGAAGATGAAAAATGGTAAGAGCAAGTACGAGTTGAATGAAGGAATTACAATTCGTAATGGATGGATCACTTATCCGTGATCATAATATGACAGCGTAGCAGAGACTTAGAATATTGTTTTTTCGCATGGAAAGACAATGGACAGATGGAGGATATGTAGTATAAAGGCAGATAGGTAGAATGGAGGGCTTACTATGAGCAAGAGGAGACCAAAGACAAGTCTGGTCAATTTGTTGCGTAATAAGAAAACAGCTATAGCAGCGGCAGTATGTGTGGTTGTTGCCATGGGTGCATATGTTGGCGTACATATGTATAATTCGCATGCAGAAGATACCCAAATTGGTCAGATGCGTGGTGTGATCAACGACATTAGTGAGATCAAAGGGAAGAAGAGCGGTGCAAAGCGTACCATGGGTATAGGAGCCGGGGAACTTGGTTCTGCAGAGAATCCTTTTGTTTATCTTGAGATCGTGCCTTGGCAGGGTGTTGGTAATATCAGTTATTGCGTAACCGGCTGTCAGGCTGTCGATATTGAGAAAGTATCTCAGCACAATAACATTGGTGGTAGCCTTTATGTGAATAAAGGATATGGAATCATTTGCGATTATGCATTCCCGGAGGAGAATTATCCGGGTAAAGACGGTGCGGCTGAATACAATGGCTCTCAGGTAAGAGTCCCTTGGAAGCTGACGTCAGATGAAAAAACAGTTTATGGTTACTATGAGAAGGTAAATCCGGGACAGCATCTGAAAGGTAATCTGAAGCCTACCTTTGTCATTGACGAGGCTAAGACGGCTGCCAATGGAGGGGAACATCCGGTATTCCGTCAGGCTCATGTGGATGAGAAAGCACAGTATATTTGGGTTTCTATGTCAGATTCACAGGATGCAGGATATAAAAATCATAAAGCGACCGAAAATGTGAAGTTTGCCAGTGGTACGACAGCAGCAGTGATGAATTCCAAATACAAAGTTGGTGATCGTGAGTATACGTCACGTACCGGTCAGGTTTATCAGTATCAGACACAGTGGGAAAATAGTATTGATATTGGAACAACGAAGATGTATTTCTATGACGATTTTCTTCGTTACAGTTTGAGATTACGTTCCCGTTATGAGGTGGAGAATTATAATATCGTCTTTAAGACGATTGAACCATGGGAGTTAAATGAGCATCCGGAATGGCTGGATTATGCAGATATGATTTATATGCATAAGAGCGATGAGGATGGTGCTGCTATCAGACATTATCAAGCTGCGTTGCAGCAGGATCCGGACGGCAGTAAGGGTATATTACATTATGATACGTCGAAATCTAAAAATGCAGAGGGAGCTACATTTGGTAAGTACGGAAATGGCGAGTACAAAGATAAGCAGAATGATATTACCTTTGAAATTGCTTTGAAAATGTTCTATAAGGCGAACAAATTGGAACAGTACAAAGGAACACAAAAGTGTTCTACAGATAGTAATCTGAAAATGAATTATGCGCCGGTTATTATGCCGACAACATTTTATCAGGTGAGCGCTGCGGATGGATATGACGCAAAATCAGTTAACATGTCTCGTCTTGATTGGGAGACAATGAAGCCGAAGAAAAATTCAGGATATACGGCTACGGGATACAACAATAATATATATAAGTTCTGTGTTATGGATCTATTAATGGACCAGAAGAACTTTTATAATATGTTCCTTCGTAATCGTGTTGCGACGGGTACCTCTGTAGTTGATAAGACAACCGGTGAGGTTACACCATTTACAGGAGATGCGAGAAGTTACTGGCATCCACATACATTCCTGCCAATACAGGATTTGTGGCCGGCTTACATTAAGAAGTATGGCTTGAATATGGGGCAGGGGGGGACCGCTCCAATGAACTTTGAGGGCAACCTTGGTGTTTTGAACAATACGATGTTCTACAACTCCAACATGATGCTTAACTCTCTTGCCAATACGATTAACAGTGATACGAACAATCCGTATATGGGACAGGTATTTGATTATTATAACAAGAAGAAGGAGCATAAAGATAAGGTTACTTCATTGGATATCATTCATTATCTGTTGAACTATGATAAGTCTGATTCGGGAAATAACGGTAAAGATGGTGCTATTGAGATCTTAGATATAGAGCCATGTAGTGATTTTTCAAAGATGACATTGGATTACTTGTACTTACTGTTCCCGGAGAGTGATCAATATTCGTTTGACGATGATTCGTTTAACATTACGCATATGACGACCGCTGAGTTAAACGGCAGTAAGGAAGACCTTTCGAAGTATGACTTGATCTACTTCGGCGATTCGACCGGTAAGCTGAATTCTACAGCATCATCGATCAAGTATACCGGTGATAAAAATCAGTGGGGCGGTTATAACGAGTATAATTATAGTTATGATGCTCCTGCGTATAATGATAGCTCCAATAATGGGGAGATATTCCTGCATACAGGTGATCTGGTTAAGGGTGAGGATGGCGATAAATATCGCTTGTCCGGTAATGACTTGACTAGCATTTCATCCAAGGCACTACAGAAATATGTGAAGTCCGGTAAGGCAATGTTATTGCCGGATGTATTGCATATGGGAGATTTCTCTAATAACAGTGCTTATGCAAAAATTGTAAGCAAGAAATCTAACACACGCAAGTTTTTACAGGCAGTTGGAGACAGTAAGAACGTATTCTCCACTTCCGCGATCACATCAAGCAATTTGATCAGCTTTGCACCAAAGAGTGCAACGGTGAAGATTACGGACACACCGCCAGTTTATAATAACCCTTCCGATACCACAGAGGTAAAGGATGAGAGCACCGGTGCAGAGAGTACCGTAAATAAGACAGCGATCGAAAAGGACAGCGATGGCAAGTATAAACTGAAATTCACGTTTAAGATCGGTTATGCTTCCAAGAAACAGGAATATGCAGTGCGATTGCTGGTAGATAAGAATGGCGATGGTGTTATTTCGGATAATGAGACCGGCGCAGATGTTATGGACAGTTGGAACAGCACCGTATCTGCCGGACAGACATTCTCGTCCGGTACAATGGATGATGAAGGTAATGAAGAACCGGCTGAGTATAACGTAGCCTTTTCCATTCCGGAAGAGCAGACAAATGGTCCGATCGCTTGGAGATTTACGGTATACAATACCGCAAATGAAAACATTTACTATCAGGTATCCGGAATTTCCTTATACAAAGGTGATGAGAAAGATGGGGAGGCAGTAATACCTGAGGTTAAGGTATTACAGATCGTTTCCGATGATAAGAAAGATACCGCTGTCGATCTGGAAAGCGGTAATGCAGAGCTTTTTAAGAAGTATGCAAAACTGGATGATTACAAGATCAACGTAACAACCATTACGTTATCCGAATATCTCAAGCATTTTGCAGAGGTTAATGCAAGCGACTATAAGGGGGATAAGACAACGAGAACATTATTCTCGCAGTCGGGAGATAATTTCTATTATCCGATGGATTATATGGATTATCATATTTTCTTGTTTAGTTGTGGCACCGATCTGCAGAAAGCAAGCAACAAGGATGGAGCCGTGGCATTTGCAGCCTGGGTATCTAAGAATGACAAGAGTGTGATTTATACAGATAACTTGATCAATGCCGGAACATCGAACGGTGAGAACCGCAAGATGCTTAAGGATACCAGCGGACTTAGCCGATATACGTCCAAAGATGAGACGACTTCAAGCTATAATGATACTGCTACAGGCGCAGATGGCGAGAAGCTTACGTCGAAAGATTATACGGAGTTAGAATACACGTATGATCAGGCAACGTTGAAAGGTACGACAGCGAACAGTTATCTGGCATACAAGAATGGTAAGTGGACGGATGTGAAGGGTCAGAAATTGACATACGCCGACGATCATCAGCAGAAGACCACGAAGGGCTCTAGAGCAAACAATGGTACGGTATGTAATTATCCGTATACGATCGGTGAGAGCTTGTCCCTGACCGGTGCCAGAGCGCAGGATTATCAGTTGAATCTTGAGATACCGGATGCTGATGTATGGTATTGTCTTGGTGATAATCAGGGCAGAGGTGCTGTAGCAGGTAAGTTAAATACGTACTATGCAATGTCACCAAACGATGCAGCGAATAACTATTACTTGTATAATGTTGCAAATGTATTTTACGATGCAATTGATCTGGAGAATACGACCAAAGATCAGGAGATGCAGTTGTTTATCAACACCTTGATCGGGGCATATGAGTTCTCCTATGGTACACCGTATGTAACGGTGGATAAAGTTACTAAGATCAATGGAGATGCAGAGAAGTTAGTTGAAGACAAGGTAGAAGTTGCAGAGAGAAATTACTCCTTTGAAGTGACGGCAGGCGAGAAAGAAGTTAAGACGCTCATGTTCAAAGAGTATTTGAAACAGGAGAAGAACAATGTTGTTCATTCTGCAAAACCGGCAGTTTCCGCAGAACCTTCCGCAGAGCCGACAGAGGAGCCAAAGCCTACGACAACGCCGGCACCGGTAACTGTGTGGGAGAATACAACGGGTGGATCCGGTAATACGTTCTCCTCTAACGTGAATGATCAAAACAGTTGGCTGAAAGGTTTGGATAATAATGCTATTGTACAGTTTACTTATATGTGTACAATGGAATTAGATCCAACAACACCGGTATGGGATGTTTATGGTGGATATAGCAAGAATGAGTGGACGAAGTGTGATACTCATTGGACTGCATGTGTTGGTGATTCTGAGAACGCAACAGAGATTCAGATCTTACAGATGACAGTAAAGGATATGAAAGAGATGCTTGGTGTAAGGTCCCAGGATGATATTGATGTCTTTAAACTGTGTCCATACAACAATAATCGACCGGAAGTGAAATTGCTGTCCGTGAAGCTGTATGCGGCGGATTACGATGGCGATTATGATAGTGGCAACAATGATCCAAAGAAGCCGAAGGTAGATAAGGTAAGGAAAAAAGATGTGTTTGGTGACAGTGACACGCATATCATATTCTTTACACCGCATGAAGGTAATACCAAGGGCGTCACGATCAAGCAATTGCATGTGCAATTTACAGGTGTAGATAATGATAAGAATGAGGCGATCAGCCTTCCGGTAACAAAGATCTATCGAAGTCTTGGTGATGGTGAGTATGAGAGGATCACTGCACCACAGGGTAGTCCGGGTCAGTTTAATGATACACTCGTGGACGGCAGACAGTACTTCGTAACCTACGATAAGGAGAATGCGAATAAGGCGAACACAATGTTGTTCAATAAGCTGGAATTTAACATTCAGAATGACCGTAAAGTGGGTAAGACCATCTTAGAGATCATTGGTATCGAGAAAGAGAAGAAGAACGAAGAAAATGTATACATGTTCAACCTTGACTAAAGTTGATGCATATATATTCTTGCGGGGAAAGTCCTTATCAGGCGAAAGCTTGATAGGGGCTTTTCTCGTGGAATTGGAAATTGCTGTTCACAGAAAGTTCATTTGATTTTTACAGATTACTTTGGTATATTATTTCTTAATTATAGATTAGCTGTCAGGGAACATTCGTCCTATGATATGCTAATCTTTATTAGTAATGGAGGTTTCTATGGTAAAAACATTATTAGCGCAGGTGAAAGAATACAAGCGGGATTCGATTCTGACACCGGTGTTTATGATCTTAGAAGTTATCTTCGAGACATTGATTCCATTATTGATGGCATCGATCATTAATGATGGTGTGATGAAAGGTGATCTGAAACATATTTATATCGTTGGTGCGGCGATGTTCGTGCTTGCTGTAGGCGGACTTTGGTCCGGAGCGATGGGCGGCAAGTATGGAGCCAGAGCATCAACCGGATTTGCGAAAAATCTGCGTAAGGCGATGTATGAGAATATTCAGACGTTCAGTTTCTCAAATATTGATAAGTATAGTACATCAGGTCTGGTGACCCGCTTAACGACGGATGTGACGAATTTACAAAATGCGTATCAGATGATTCTTAGAATGTGCATGCGTTCTCCGATGTCTTTGATCTGTGCGATGGCAATGGCTTTTTATGTAAATGCCAAAGTTGCCTGTATTTATCTGATCGCAGTTATTGTCTTAGGCATTTTCTTGTTTGTGCTGGTACGTAAGACGATGGGATATTTCGACGCGGTTTTCCGGAAATATGATGATCTGAATGAGAGTGTACAGGAGAATGTGTCGGCGATTCGTGTTGTAAAGGCATATTCTCGTGAGGAATACGAGCAGAGTAAGTTCCGCAAGGCGAGTGAGAATGTATATAAAATGTTTGTCAAAGCAGAGAGCTTGATCGTACTCAACGCTCCGGTTATGATGCTTACGGTATATGGCTGCATTTTGCTGATCAGTTGGATCGGAGCTAAAATGATCGTCGGAGGCACTATGCAGGTGGGTGATCTGTCAGCACTGCTTGGTTACTGCATGGATATTTTGATGAGCCTCATGATGCTTTCTATGGTATTTGTTATGATAACGATGAGTATTGCCAGTGGAGAGCGTGTTGCGGAAGTGATCAATGACAGACCGGACATTATGGATCCGGAGAATCCGGTGCTTACCGTTTCGGATGGCAGCATTGAATTTGATCATGTTGACTTTAGTTATAAGAAACAATCCGGAGAGCCGGTCCTTAAGGATATTAATCTACAGATTGCTTCCGGAGAGACGATTGGTATTCTTGGTGGTACCGGTAGTGCTAAGTCCAGCTTAGTGAATCTGGTCAGCCGTTTGTACGATGTGACGGAGGGAAGCGTACGTGTAGGCGGTGTAGATGTTCGTAACTATGGCGTTGAGGCACTTCGTAATCAAGTGGCAGTAGTATTGCAGAATAATGTACTCTTTAGTGGAACGATTTTAGATAATTTGCGCTGGGGTGATCCGGAGGCAACGGAAGAAGAGTGTAAACATGCTTGTGAGCTTGCCTGTGCGGATGAGTTTATCTGTAAGAAGAAAGAAGGATATCACGATTCGGTCGCCCAGGGCGGCACGAACTTATCCGGCGGGCAGCGTCAGCGTATGGCGATAGCGAGA
>ERZ779855.1342-NODE-1342-length-16674-cov-2.741621_pt1 | contig 16674 bp, 10 predicted proteins | sample MGYA00511370_ERZ779855 | MGnify/ENA primary metagenome ERZ779855 (study PRJEB29588, sample SAMEA1967319) | human gut metagenome | biome: human gut; feature: human-associated habitat; material: faeces | place: Denmark | collected 2008/2010 ...
CCAAGTGATGTACGCCAGGCCCACCGCCGGCAGCCTCAGGCTCTTCAAGCTGAACCGCCAAGAGACCATGCGCTACTTCGGCAGCCTGGACGAAGAAGAGTGGAACGCCAACCTCGCCATGCGCTGGAAGTGGAACGACACCAGCCACCTCAAGCTCGGCTTCAACTACAAGGACAAGAACCGCGACTACAGCGCTACCCGCTTCTACTACAACCTGAACAAACTGAACCCCGTCATCACCGACATCTACAACACCGACGGCTTCCTCAACCAGCAGAACATTGCCGACGGACAAATCATGGTACAGCGTGTGATGCAGCCCAAAGACAGCTACCGCGCCGGAAACGAAATCTACTCCGCCTACCTGCTGACCGACTTCTATCCCACCGAAGCCCTCCTGGTGAACCTCGGCCTGCGCTACGAAATGAGCAAGCAATGGGTGCGCTACGCCAGCGACGGCGGCGACTGGTACTCCCGTCGGCGCAATTTAGACAAGAACGACCTCTTCCCCGCCCTGAACCTGAAATATGCGGTGAACCCCACCAACAGCATCCGCTTCTCTGCCTCGCGCACCGTCACCCGTCCCTCGTTCATCGAGATGGCACCCTTCCTCTACCAAGAGTCCTACGGTTCGGCACAAATCCGCGGTAACGAAGAGTTGCAGAACGGTTACAACTACAACTTCGACCTACGTTACGAACGCTTCGGCAAGGACGGCGACATGCTCTCCGTGACCGGCTACTTCAAATACCTCGACAGCCCTATCGAACGCATCCAAGACCTGCAAGGCGGCGCCACGCTGCACAGCTTCAAGAATGCCGACAACGGCATGGCTGCCGGCGTGGAGCTGGAGATGCGCAAACGGCTCGTCAAAGACCTGCGCCTAGGTGCCAACATCAGTTACATGTACACCAACGTGAAGCTGCCCCAAGGCGGTGCCTACACCAACAAGGAACGTTCGCTGCAAGGCGCATCGCCCATACTTGCCAATGCCGACCTCACCTACTCGCCCCGCTTCGGCGAAGACAGGCAGCTCAACCTCGCCCTGCTCTACAACCTGCAAGGCAGCCGCATCCATGCGGTAGGCGTGTCGGGTCTGGGCGATGTCAGGCAACAGACGCTGCACACGTTGAACTTCAGCGCCGGATATAGCCTGAACAAGCACTTCAACCTGAAGCTGCAAGTGAACGACCTGCTGAACCGCGATGTCATCTTCAAGCAAGATGTGCCCACCACGGGGCAGGAAATGGAAGTGGAACGCTACCACAAGGGAACGAACTTTGAGGTGGGAATAAGCTACAACCTATAAAGTCCCCCGCCCTCCCCCTGAAGGGGGACGGAGAACACTCTTTGACAAACAAGCTCTAAAAGAATCAATCTGAATGACAGACAGATGAATTGAATATAATAACTAAAACAATTGAATTATGAAAGCAATGAAATGGAAATTCTACTCTCTGGCCTTTGTAGCCGGAATGTCTATCCTCACCGCTTGCAGCAGCGACGACAACAACGACAATGACGGCAACGGCGGCAACGGAAACGGCAATGAAATCGAAAACGGTACGATACTGAAAGGTACCATCACCTCCGACGTGACCCTGGCTGCCGGAAACACCTACAAGCTGAGCGGCGAATACATCGTAGAAGAAGGTGCCACGCTCCACATAGAGGAAGGCGTGAAGATTATCGCCGTCTACGATGACATCGCAGACTACATCCTCGTGAAGCAGGGCGGTAAAATCAACGCCGTAGGCACGCCGGACAAACCCATCGTAATGACCAGCGAAAAAGAAGAGCCGGGCGCATGGGGAGGCATACACATCTGCGGACGCGCCCACACCAATGCCGAAGGCGGCAAGGGAAGTTCTGAAATAGGCGGTGCCGTTTACGGCGGCAACGATGATGCCGACAACTCGGGCACGCTGCAATACATTCGTCTGGAATACACCGGCTTTGCCTTCGATGAAGAGCACGAAGCCAACGGTATCTCTTTCTACGGCGTAGGCAACGGTACCATCGTGGACCACTGCCAAGCCTACAAAGGTTCCGATGACGGCTTTGAGTTCTTCGGCGGCTCGGTAAACGTGAGCAACCTCGTAGCCGTAAGCTGTAGCGACGACTCCTTCGACTGGACCGAAGGCTGGAACGGCAAAGGCACCAACCTCGTGGCTTACCAAGAAGCCGAATCCACACTGGGCTACGACTGCGACTGCCTGATGGAGTGCGACAACAACGGCAGCAACAACGCCGCCACCCCCGTTGCCCACCCCGGATTGAAGAACCTCATCCTCGTCGGCAACGGCGGCAGCAAGCAAGGCATCCGTCTGCGTGCCGGCACGGAAGTGGAAATAGACAACGCCAAGGTCTGCGGCAAAGGCCAACCCCTGACCGTGGAAACCGCCCTTACCGAAAACGCCCTGAAGAACGGCACCTCCAAGCTGACCAACATCACCCTCACCTCCGAGCTGAGCAGCAAAGAAGGCATCTACACCCATGCCGACTTCATCGCCGTGACAAGCAACAAGGTGGACGCCAACCTGAGCTACAGCTCTTTCGAGGACATCAGGAAAGAATGCAGCTGGATGAACGGAAGCTGGGTGAAGTAAAAAAAAGAAGCACTCGCAAGGCTATAAAAAAACACACAACTTCTTCAACAGCGTGCCCCTCGAATGCCTTCCGGCTTCAAGGGGTACGCGCTGTTTCAAAAAAGAAACTAAAAGTACCGTTTACTTCTTCTTCAGCTCCTTCTTCAATTCCTGAACCTGAAAGCTGAACAAGTCCAGATGACGGCAAACGCGCTGCATGAAACTGCCTGCCGCCCTGAAGCAGATACGCGAAATGCGCACTTTATCTGCCGTACAGTCCTCTATCCGTTCCACCGGTTCGCTGGTGATGGAGGGAAAAAAGTTTCCAAGTCCCTTGATGTTCACCGTGCGTCCACTGGCCAGATAGTCCGCTATAATATCCGGCAGTTGCACCAGCACGGACTGGGCATCGCCCACCTGCAGGGAGCTGACAAAAGCCAGCCTCTTGGCCAGTTCGTCATTGCTCACCGGTTCCGGCTGAAGCACTTTTGACGCCGCGTAGTAGCGCACCACTTCCTTGTCTCCACTCTTGTCCACCTTCTTGCGGACCACATAATTCATTGACATACCAATCTTTCTTTATAATTAGGTTCGTAAAAAACGAAAGATATTCCCGCCCGACGCGAGGCACACCTACAACTTGCATACACAAAGCCTATACCTTACGGTAAAGACTCCGTGACCGAATACCTTTCACTATATGACTGAATACCTAAAACACCCGGATGTATTGCCCCAAAACATGGGGATGTTTTCACCCAAAACACCCGGATGTAATACCCCAAAACATGGGGATGTTTTGGGAGAAAAGATGGGGATGTTCTGACCTTTCAGTATAGGGTTCAAAGGTAATGACTCCCTATGAGAAATACAATAGATATAGGCCTTTTTGATGGTCGGAATCAAGCTCCTTTTTCTTCGGAAGCAGCAGGCAGTACCCGCTGGAAATCTCTGCCGGACGGAGACTGGAATACCTGCAAATCGAATTCGGGGATGATTGCCAGCACATGGTCGAACACATCCGCCTGCACCCCTTCATAGGGCACCCAATCCTTCAGCGCACAGAAGAAATAAAGTTCTATCGGGATACCGCGGTCGGTAGGCTGGAGTTGGCGCACCATGCAGGTCAGTTCCTGATTTACGTCGGGAAGACTTTTCAAATAAGCCGTCAGATACGCCCGGAACACCCCCAGATTGGTCTGGCGGCGTCCGTTGACGAGGATGGAGTTATCGATGCCGTTTTCCACATTGTACTTTTCAATCACTTCCTCCGTCTGCTCCACATAATCTTTCAGTAGCTGTATCTTGCGATATTTTGCCAGCATCTCCGGGGTGCAGAAACGGACGCTGGTCATGTCGATATTGATACTGCGCTTCACTCGCCGCCCACCGCTCTCGCGCATGCCGCGCCAGTTCTGGAAGGAGTCGCTGACAAGCAGGTAAGGAGGGATGGTGGTAATGGTATTGTCCCAGTTGCGCACTTTTACGGTGTTCAACGTTACCTCTATCACCGTACCGTTGGCACCGTACTTGGGCATCTCAATCCAGTCGCCCACCTTCAGCATGTCGTTGGCCGAAAGCTGCACACCGGAGACAAAGCCCATAATGGAATCCTTGAATACCAGCATCAGGATGGCTGCCGAAGCACCCAATCCGGCAAGCAGCGAAAGCGGGTCGCGGCCTATCAGTTCGCCCACGACCACAATGCCGCCCACCAGCCATAGGATGACTTGCATGGTTTGCAACATCCCCTTTAAAGGGCGGTCACGAAATTGCTCCTTCTCACTGTATACACTGTAAACAGCCTTCAGGAACGAGTTAACGAAACTCAGGAAAGTAATGATGATGTAAATAAGGCAGATACGCCGGATGAAATCCATTGCCGATGAACCGACTTCGACAAATGCCAATGGAACAAACAGATAGATGATAACGGGAGCCACCATGCGGCTGAGGTGCACCATCACTTTACGGTCGAATACGATGTCGTCCCACGTAGCCTTGGTCTTCTTCACCAGTTGTGCCACTACCTTCAGCAGGATTTTCCGGCATAGGGCATCCGCCAGGAAAGCAACGGCAAGTATCAGTGCGAAGGCAATGAATTGGTCGAGCATATCAGCCCGGGAAGGGGATATGCCCCACCCGATTAAAAGGTCGTCTATCTTCTTCAATATCTCCATAATCGTATGTTTATCATAACGGCAATCTTATCTACGCGACTGTTCCTCCCGCTCGAGGAACTCCATAATGTCTTCTTTCAACCACTGATAAAGATAAAGGTTCTTGTAGCCGCTGTTTTTTTTCAGCATCACGGATACATTGACCTGACTGTTCTCATACCCCGTCAGTTCGTTGCGGAACTGTTCGTTATGCTCTGCCAGGCGCTTTATCTCCTGCTCGCGTTCACGACGCAGCACCGTACATACCGGGATAAGGATTTTCAGCACTACACAATCCATGATATGGTGTCCTTGGATATAAAGATAGGTATTGTCCGGAGTCAGTCCCAAACGTTCCAACTCCGTGCCCAGCTGCTCCACCCGGTCGATGTAGCGGGGGAAACGGGCTTGCAGTTCGGACAGCTTTGCCGACACCGTCTTTTGCATCTCGTCCAGACTACGGTAAGGATGACGCAGGTTTATCTCTTGCAAACGCACGCAGGCGTTGAAGTCGTACATCGGGAAAGTGTGTGTGTCGTGCTGGCGGTAGAACCAGACATTCCACAGAAACAGCGGATAGGCAATCTGAGAATAACGCTTCAGAAAAGCGGGGAAGTCCAGGATATGCCGGTCGTTCAGCGTGGCCTGCACACAGACTTCATGCAGACTGTCGGCAAAGCAGTGGAAGTTCTCGATGGCATAACCGTAAGTCTGGAAGATATAGGGACTCTTGTTTATCCTATGCGACACCTTGGTGGCACCTTGCAGCAGGAAGTCGTAGTCGCTGTCTACACAAGCTATCAGGCTGCGGCCCAGCTCCGATGTGTTCAACGTATTCATCAGCACCATCTTCTTGCCCTTTGCCAGAGAGGTGGCCGAGGGAAGCATCACTTGAAAATAACGTTCCTCATTCTCGAACTCGGACAGCAGCGTCCGCCAGAAAGCGATGTCATCATAGCTCTCCACATACGCCACTATGCGCCTGCGTGCTCTCTTGGGAGACAACTTGCGGGCGGCATCCAGATAGGCGGAAGTAAGGTTATGTTTTAAAGAAGTGGACACTTGGGCAGGGATTAAGGATTAGGGATTAGGGAGGAGATTTCGCTGACTTCGGTGACGGCATCCAGCCAGCCTTCCATGATGACGGCGGGCGAATGGGTGGTGAGGATAAGCTGCACATTGGGATTCAGGTTGCGTATCATGCCGATGAGCTTCTGCTGCCATTCGATGTGCAGGGAGGCTTCCGGCTCGTCCATGAAGAGTACGCAGTGGTCATCGTCACGCACCAGCACGGTCAGCAGGATGACCAGCATCTGCTTCTCGCCCGAAGACAGCTTGTAGGGCAGCAGGCGCTCACCGTTCTGATAGAAAACGATGTCGTTGCTTTTGCGGTCTATCGTCTTATGGGTATAGCTGAAAAGCTCGTCAATCATATCCTGGAACTTCCGCTTGGGGAGGGAAAGGGAGGGAGCCAGGCTACGCTGCTCTTCATCACCGCTGAGCAGTTCTATCATCTTGTTGCCGATGTTCACCTGGTAGTCCAGATAACGGCGCTGGAGCAGATAGAGCTGCCAGTCCAGTTCCGACTTCACGTTGGCATCGGCCATGCGTGCCGTAAAGTCGCCCATGATAAGGGGGCGGTCGTAGCTGCGGATTACATCATAGGGGATAAAGGTGGCTGCGGGGTTGTCGAAGTAGACGTGTACGCCGTTCTTCTCGTCACTCTTCACTTCACCCGATGTCTGTTCCAGATAGTTGACCGAACGGTTCAGGATAGTGGTCTTCCCCACTCCGTTGATGCCGGAAAGTATATTGACGTCAGGACGCAGGTCCCAGGCAATATCGTACCGATGCCACAATCCGTGTATTTCGATACGCTTGATGTAATTGGCTTGTACTTCCATGGTTTCTTGCTTTTAATTAGAAGCAAATATACACGATAATCTCTTATTTCTACGCCCATGAACCAGAAAAATCATATAATGAAAGATTTTCTCTTTTCAGAAAATAGTTGTTCTTTTGCACCCGCAAAGAACAAAAGAGTATGGACAAGAACATTCAAGGGCATCTGTTCGCCCTTACCGCAAATATCTTATGGGGGCTGATGGCACCTATCGGCAAGTCGGCCTTAGCGGAGTTTTCCGCGTTGTCAGTAACCACATTCCGCATGGTAGGCGCAGCCGCCTGCTTCTGGCTCCTCTCCTTGTTCTGCAAACGCGAGCAGGTGGACCACCGGGACATGCTGAAGATATTCTTCGCCGCACTCTTCGCGCTGGTATTCAATCAGGGTGTCTATATCTTCGGACTCTCCATGACTTCGCCCATAGACGCCTCCATCGTTACAACCACGCTGCCCATCGTCACCATGATAGTGGCTGCAATCTATCTGAAAGAGCCGGTCACCAACAAGAAAGTGCTGGGCATCTTTGTAGGGGCTATGGGCGCATTCATACTCATCATGAGCAGCCAGACCACCGGTGCCGGCAATGGCAGCCTCATCGGAGACCTTCTCTGCCTGCTCGCCCAAATCAGCTTCTCCATTTATCTGACCGTATTCAAGGGGTTGTCGCAAAAATACTCTCCCATCACCCTGAACAAATGGATGTTTGTCTATGCCTCCATGTGCTACATCCCGTTCTCTTACCACGACGTGGCTGCCATACAGTGGAGCGAAATATCTACAGCCGCCCTGCTGCAAGCGGGATATGTGGTTGTGGGAGGAAGCTTCCTTGCCTATATCTTCATAATGAGTGCGCAGAGGCTGTTGCGCCCCACTGTGGTGAGCATGTACAACTACATGCAGCCCATCGTGGCCTCAACCGTTGCCATCATCTTAGGATTGGGAGTGTTCAATTTGGAAAAGGGAATAGCCATAGCCTTGGTATTCCTGGGAGTGTACATCGTGACACAAAGCAAGTCACGCAAGGATTTCGAGAAAGAAGGGAAAGCCGTATAAAACAGCCGTTCCACCGTCACAGTACTCCGGCACGTACCCGGCTCAGAGACTCGGGAGTCATTAACAGATAAGATGCTATGTGGTTGACTGAGGCACGCCGGGCTATCTCCGGATAATCCCTGACGAAGCGCGCATACCGCTCGCGTGAGGTTTCGAAACGCCAAGAGTCTGCTTTATATTGGGAAAGCATTAAAGACCCCTCCAATAAATGGCGAAGCAGACGGGCTATATGCAGATAACGCTCAGAGAGTTCGACCAGTCCTGCATACGAAATGCTCCAGATGACGCCTTCCTCCAGGGATTCCAGCTGAAGGCAATTACGGCGTCCGGTGAAAAGGCTGACGATACACATAGCGCCGTCACCGTCGCAGGCAAAGTTCTCTGTAATGTCCCGGCCTTCTTTGAAATAGAACTGGCGAAGCAGTCCTTTCTCTACAAAAACAATATCCCTGGCTATATCTTTTTCACTAATCAACAGTTCTCCTTTGTGCACCTCACGGCGTACAAACAAACCGGCAATGAGCTCCAGCTCCTCAGAAGGGAGTTCATGAAGGCGGCGGGTAAACCGCCGCGCCACTTCCATGTTGTTTTCCTTAGTCATCGATATAGGGAAAGGGATATGCCCTTATTTCTTCAGTTCTGCAAAATAGGTGTCCAGCAAGTTCTTGGCAGCCACAAAAGAAGTCAAGTTGCCCTGTAGCACTTGTTTTTCCTTGCCAGTCAGCATCGCTTCAATCTGCGGATTGTGGTAGAAGCTGTCACGCAGTTGTTCGTTAATGGTCTCGTACATCCAGTATTTGCTTTGCTCATTGCGGCGGTATTCAAAATAGCCGTTATCTTTCACAAAGTCAATGTATTTGTAGACCATATCCCATACTTCTTTTACACCAAGATTATAGAAACCGGAATAAGTCAGCACTTGGGGTGTCCAACCGCTCTCCGGAGCCGGGAAGAGGTGCAGCGCATTACGGAACTGCGTTGCTGCCAGCCTGGCCCGCTCCAGATTGTCGCCATCAGCCTTATTAATAACAATGCCATCGGCCATTTCCATGATGCCGCGTTTGATGCCTTGCAACTCATCTCCCGTACCGGCCAGCTGTATCAGCAGGAAGAAGTCTACCATAGAATGTACGGCAGTCTCACTCTGCCCCACCCCTACCGTCTCTACAAATATCTTGTCGAAACCGGCAGCCTCACAAAGCACAATCGTTTCACGCGTCTTGCGTGCCACGCCACCCAGCGAACCGGCAGAGGGACTGGGACGTATAAAGGACTTGGGATGAACGGAGAGCTTCTCCATACGCGTCTTATCACCGAGAATACTGCCTTTGCTGCGTTCACTGCTCGGGTCAATGGCAAGAACGGCCAACTTGCCGCCGTGTTCCTCCAGTACATGCAAGCCAAATACATCAATAGAGGTACTTTTACCGGCACCGGGCACACCACTGATACCCACACGGACGGAGTTGCCCGAATAGGGCAAACACTTCTCTATCACCTCCTGCGCCACAGCCTGGTGCTCCGGTTTCACACTTTCCACCAGTGTTACAGCCTGGCTGAGTACCGTAACATCACCTTTCACTATACCCTCCACATAGTCTGATACGGAAAGCTCGCGTTTCTTCCGCCTGGGACGGTTCTTCAAGTAAGGATTGACCGATGAAGGTTGCTCAATGCCTGCATTGACAACCAAGCCTTTATATGCTTCATTATTTTCGGGATGTTCCATGGCTATTTGTGAGTTATAAGTTATGAGTTATGAAGGACTTTACGACTTCTTATTGTTTTGCTTTAATGTTGATTTCAACTTTCGGCTGCATCGGGTCATTGGTAATCATCAGCAGACGCAGATGACGGCGCTTCTTGCCTATATTCTTCTTCACTACCGTTACCCGCAGGCGGGGGCTTTCACCGGGTTGCAATACACTCTTCTTGAGGTTAACTCCCACTGCCGGGTGGAATACCTGGAGTTTGTTTATCTGTAAAGGAGAACGCCCGGTATTGGTAATGGTAATATCCTGACGTGCTTTTGACTTCTTTGCCAATATCGCACTCATATCAACTTCTTTGGTAGAAAGGCTGATGACAGGAGCATTTGCCTTCTCCACTTCCGTCATTCCGGAGAAATCCGGTAAAAGAATGGCAGAAACGGGAATCTCGTTTTCATCGCCCACCTTGTCACCGGAGAAGCGAGAAAGATAGACCGACGTTTGAGTCAGTCCGAGGCCAGTCAGTCTTTCCGAATTCAATGTAAGTGTAATCACTCCTTTTTCTCCCTTTTGCAGCACGTTAGGTTCTACTTTTGTCTGCAAATAAGGGGGCAGATGCATCAGTACCGGTTCATAAGGACGGTCGGAAAGATTGACCACGCCGATATGAATCACCGGCTGCTCACCATGCTGAATATCGGGGAAGTCGAGGCTGTTCTTGTCAATACGTATCTGACCGATAAGATAGGGATGCGTCTTGGTAAAGTCCTTGATTTCCTGTACTACTTCACCATTGAACTTCAAATAGACCAGATTGGGTTGCGCATTGCTGTAAATAGCCACAGATTTCTGGAAATGTCCCAATGCCTTGGCGTCAAAAGTCACATTTACTGTTCCTTTTGCCCCCGGAGCAATAGGCGTTTTTGTCCACTGGGCCACGGAGCAGGCGCAATCCGGCTCTACTTCTGTAAGCACTAAAGGCTGGTCACCCGTATTGGTGATGGTATATTGCACAGTCACGGGATGCTTCCATTCTATCTGGCCGAAACTGTACATCTCTGTATTCGAGGTAAAACGAGCTTGCGCTACAGCAGTCAATACCACACTTGCAAGCACATATAAAGTTATCAATATCCGCTTCATCTATTTTTCTTAATATCAAGATTTCCTAATTCTGCCACTCTCATTCAATATTAGTCGGACAAAAATAGGTGTTTTTAGCGAGAGTACCTAAAATAGCGGAGCGCAATTTGTACAAATTGCGCTCCGCTCCATACTCTATTGTTACTTTATTACAATTATCCCTCCCGCCGAATGCGAAGCATACTCCGGAGCATACGCACACTGTATCGTGGCCAGCCCCGTTTCGTATGTTCCGCCACGGGCTATGCGATAACTGTGCTCTAAGACATAAACGCCTTTGCCCAAATGGTCGAAGAAGAAATTGGTTGCGGCATCTTCCACTTCTGCATAATAACCGAGGCCATTACTCCAACGATAACCGGAAAGCGAGCCTATAGGTTCAAAGCAGGCACCCCGCTGGTCTTTCAACTGAACAAAATCCATAGTACGGTCCAAGCGGATAGTCAAACGGGCCACTATTTTATCACCGACGGATAATACGGTCCCTTCCGTAACCGGTTGCAAGGACTTGCTACCACCGGCCGATATACGCTCTACATAAAGTTTCTTCTCTACATTCAATTCACCCCCCTGCTGCTTTACATCAGATATGGGTGACAGATACTGGGCATAAACAGCTCCCCAGGCAATGCCTGCATCCCGTTTCTCTACGGTGACGGTTTTAGCTTTCAGCTCCGGACTTCCTTGAGCGAAGGTTTCCTTGACATAACCCAAACCCGGGATTATGGTCTTTGTAGGCGACAATGTTTCCAAAACTTTGTTACCTAACGTGATACGTACGTCTCCCCGACTTTCCAGCAGATTAGTACCTTGACAAAGCAATGCATAAACAGCATCAGCCGTTGCAACCGGAGAATTCCAACTGGTAGTCTGCTTCTGTTTCAGCAGCCAGAGTTTCATTTCCTCCACCAAAGCATCGTTGCCACCTGCCATACGCAGGGCTTCCATTACTTCCACATGGGCAGGGATGGGCAGCATACCCCAGTTATACGGATTTGCTTGGAAAGCAAAGTATGCACCCAGTTCATCCGTCTGTACCAGATGTTCCTTGAGGGAAGCGATGAATTCATTCGCCTCGGCTGTACGCCCTACTGCTTTCAGGATGATGGCAGACTGCGCCTTGCTGCTCATGGTTCCATCTTTAAGATTGGCACCTACTTTTGATAGGAAATAGCGGTAAGCCGCTTGATTGTCTGCCGGCACTTGTTCGCCGCTAAGGGCTATCAGATACAGATATGTCATTGCCGATTCGGAGTTGGCAGTAATTCTGGCGCCATTTTTTTCGGCTTTACGGATATTGCGATACTCTCCCAAGGCCTGCCGATTCAAATAGCCGAAAGCTTTCTGCCGCATGGCGGCAACTTCTTCAGACAGTTCATTTTTCGTCAGCAGAGGAAGACGAACAAGTAATTCTGTAATATAGCCAGTTATATAGCGGCTACCGGACATTCCCTTATACCAGCTCCATCCACCGTCTTCACCCTGCAATTCTTTCAATTTGGTAAAAGCGGAAAGATTGCGGTTATTCAGTTGGTTGATATCAAACAGCGTGGCAATACGTGCCTGCTGTTCGGCTTCAGTAGTAGCTTCCAGTACCCACGGAGACTCGCTGAGCAGGATATTCTTCACATCCTGATTCTTCTCCAACTGGCTGAGGAAGGTTTCTTTCGTGCCACCGGCAGCCTTCCAACTGTCAAATACAGTCTTAATGCGGGGCTGGCTGTTGGCAATGAAGCCTGCCAGACTATTGGCATACCAAGCTGTAGCCCAAGAAATGGCATTATCATTGGCAGGCAGGCTCAATGCCGGCAACGCTTGTACAGCATACCAAGCCGGATTCCCGGTAAATTCTACAGTCAGACGACGGTCTGTCGCTGTACGGCTATTACGGTTGAAAAGGCTGTCTAATGAGAACGTACGGGTCTCCTCGCCACGGATAGGCATAGCAAGCGTTTCCGTAATATACTCCTTATTACTTAATACGGGCAACAGATGCTGCTCGCCATCGCTAAACGTACCTCCATCGGCAACCATACGAATACCAAGCAAATCATAGCGGTCGGACACTTCGAAATGGAAGTTGACAGCAGTATTTCTTCCTGCTTCTACCAAGAATTTCTGACGTTGAGTAGCAATAACTTTCTCCGTCATAGGGTCGAACAGTGTGAATACTGCTGTTCCTTTCACCGCTTTACCCGTCAGATTGGCTATTGTTCCGGCTATCTGTGTTTTATCTCCAACGCGGACAAACCGAGGCATATTCGGAGTCAGCATAAACTCCTTGGCAGTTACAACGGAAGCATCCAACATCCCAGTCAGCATATCCTTAGTATGTGAGTAACCACGGAAATTCCAACGAGTCAAGCTCTGCGGCATCGTAAAAGAAAACGCAAGCTCCCCTTGTTCGTTTGTACGAAGTTGAGGATAAAAAAAGGCTGTTTCGGCAAAGTTGGTGCGAAGCCCCTCAATAGGTTGCAAGGCCTCGCCAACCGGTATCGTTTCCGATTCAAAAACAACATCTTCCACCGCGTCTTCCGCTACTTGTGCAGGAACATATTTCACTTCAACGGCATTCCCGGATTCTGCTTTGGAAGCAAGCATCGGCTGGTTGGCACCACGTATTCTAAGATTACCGGTCAAAGAGCTATTCCGGGTAGTCCCATACCCCACAACACTTACTTCTTCCAAAAGCGCATTGTCTTCTACCATCACTATCCGCATCCTTCCATCCATATAAGAAGAACAGAAGTAGTCAAACGACCACACCGGAACCCTCCAAGCCTTCAACGGGAAATAAACGGAGAAGTAATTGCTATTATAACGGCTCGCACCACGGAATGCCCCATACAGATTATCCGGATAGAAAACCCGTAGTATCTGGTTACTCTTATAAATCTTATCCAGTGAAGCGTCGTACATCGTAGCCAACATCTCAGCCGCAGCAGGCATACCTTGAGGCGTCTTTATGACGAGCTTCCACTCTTCTTCCTGTCCGGGACGCAAACGGTCACGGAACACTTCCCATTTCATGTCGAGAGCACGTTCCGGCTCCCGCTTCTTCAGTTCAACCTGATGACTGTACATCTCGCCAGCTTTCACAAAACTGAAAAGAATGGTGATTCCCTTGCCATATGCTTCCTTATAAGGGAATTCCATACGAATAATAGTATCATTCAACTGCAACACACGGCTTTCAATGCGTTTTCTGTCACAAAAGACATCCATCAGCACATATGCATCCCGATAAGAAGTCCCCAAAAGAAAAGCGGCAGGGTACTGTACATCAAATTCCTCATTTTCTTTATAATAAAAGAAATCTGTAAACGCAGCCGGACGCTTGTCACTCTTTGAAAAGAGCATGAAACTGTCACTGCCATATGCCCCGTTATTCTCTTCACGTCCCAAACTATCACGTACAGAAAGTTTCAAGCGATAGTTACCTGAAGGAAGCTTGTTCCAAGCCGAAAAATCCTGGAGCCGATTGGCTGTGAAGGTACCCTCCAATACAACATCATCCAAGGGTTCAGAACCTGCAATATTCCTTGCCCCATTTTGTTCTGCAAATGGATAAAGGCAATAGGAACCTTCAATGTGCTGAGGAATATTCATTACATTATTCACTCCAAAAGTGAAAAGCATACTGTCTTCCTTACAAACATATTGAGGCAAGCGAATATCAAAGGAATAAGCCTTAGGACCTGCCAACAAGTTATACGAAGCGGATTGCGTTTCACCGGCCTCATCCGTCACCACCGCCTCCACATGATAAGTATACACACTCCCATACCCGTCTGTATCTACAGCCGGAGCTTCCAAAGTCAAGGGTATGGAAAAATCCCCGTTGGTATCCAATTGTATGGTGTCAGACAATAATGGTTTATCAGCATTGCTCCAATAACCAGGTCTCGGATTCCGGCGAGTCACCGTATATGCCAATGGCACATCCTGCACCATCATGCCATTGAAGGCCTTGACATTTCCTTTCAACACAACCTTGTCACCCAGCCGATAAGCTTCCGAAACCGGAGTGAAGGCAATCTCGAACGTAGGTCGCTTGTACTCCTCTACCCTAAAAGTGACGGTAGATTGAGGCTCTTTGGTTCGTATGCTGAACATGCCATTCAGGCAAGCTGCCGGAAGTACAAACTCCGTAGCAAAAGAGCCGAAATCATTGGTCCGCCCCTTCCTGGTGGCAAGTTCCTTGCGGTTGGCATCCAACAAGACAAGCTCATAATCAACTCCTTGTAGTACCTGGGCGCTATCACTATTCTGCTTGTAAGCTATCCCTTTTACATGAACGGTCTGCCCGGGACGATAAAGCGAACGGTCTGTCAGCAATGCCATCTGCCTCCAATCTGTATCCTTAATACCGTAATAAGGATGATTCATATAAACGTTCTGCGGCATCATGGCTGTGTCTCTGCCTTTACGCGCCACATAACTTCGGATTTCACTCTGCCAGGGTAATACAGCTTTCCCCCCGGCATCAGTCAGTACCTCTGCCATCGCTTTTCTATTCTTCTCATCATAAAAAGAGTAGAAACTCACCTTGGCACCAGCAATCGGCTGTCCACTACGGGCATCCAATGTAGCCACTTCCCTACGGTTGTCACCCAAATCCAATGTCAGCACCTTGAAGCGGGTAGATACCAGAAATTTATCATCTGTACGGGCCGTTTCAGTATCAGGTACTATTTGAAGAATATAGACTCCCGTTTCCCGAGGAATCATGAACTTAAATACAGTGTCCGAGGCAAGATAAGGGACATCTTCAGGCAATTTATCCTTGCCTGGCAACGGCTTTAAGCCAAAATGCGTGGAAGAAAACTTCCGGGCATACTTTCTATAAGTATCTTTATTTATACCATGGTCCATCCAAGGTACTTCACTTAAAGTAGTGGTATATAAGTTGAGAGTGAAGCCCTCGACATTACGATAATGCAGCCTCATATTCACCGAATCGCCGGGATAACCGCTTTCATTCATAGTCAGAATGAGTTCAGGCTGTAAAATCTGTTCACGGATATTTTTCAACTCATTGATACGCTTATACGCAGGATAGCGCTTCAAGCCTTCTTCACAGACTTTTAGAGCCTCATCAGCGCGTTTCGGTTCCAAACGGCGCAGGTGGTTGGCTTTATGAATGTAAACCTCGGCACAAACCTCTCGTGAACCGTATTCCTTTATCAATTTATTCAAAACCTCAAGATATTCCCGATTAGCCTTTTCCTGACGCATTCGGAAAGTAGGATAAGGCTGCTGGCTGATACCACCGGTCAACTTCCAGTTCCAATAATCAAGAGAACAGAGCAACATAGCATCTTCCGAACCGGCACGATGGCGATAAGCATTCATCATATCCAGATAAATCCTTTCGATACGGGTCTGTACCAAAGAATCCACGCTGAAACCATCCAGCTGCCGATAAGCATCAACAGCACGGCTCACCAATAGATGGTACATATCGTGCCCATAGAACCGGCTACCGTCTTCCAACACCACAAAAGGCACATATTGTTCTGCAGATGTATTGAGCAAGCGGATGGAATCCTGCAAGGATGCACGGTTACACCTATCTATTTTATCCACAAACTGGCTGATACTCCACTCACGGATATCTGCTGGAACCTCGTCAACAGTCAGTAAAGTACGTGACAGCAAGACACGGCGATTCTTCCGCATCAAGTCAGCATATTCATATGCCAACAAAGAGTGTAGAATAGCCTTGTTCACCGGATTCCTCTCCGATTGTGCCCAAGATTCCATATATTTCAGACTGGAGTAAAGGCTGTCCGGAGTCAGCCCCTCTTGATAAGTCTCCCTACAAATGTAGGCTTTCAACATTTGCGGAGCATTCTGCTCTTGCCGACCTTTCCGATAGATTTCATCAGCCAGTTTTATCACTGTTTGAGGCAGGCTTTTCTTTTGAGCCTGCTCCACCTGCTTCCACAACTTATCGTACGTCTGCGCATACAATGCCGAAGCCCCAAATGTAACCAGCAGTAACAATATGCTACAAATTCTTTGAATTACTCTCATAATTATTCGTTTGTTAGTCTTTGTATGCTGAATTCAACTTGCAAATGCAACAGAATTCTGATTAATAATTTGTTTAAATT
>ERZ779855.1344-NODE-1344-length-16668-cov-3.155661_pt1 | contig 16668 bp, 9 predicted proteins | sample MGYA00511370_ERZ779855 | MGnify/ENA primary metagenome ERZ779855 (study PRJEB29588, sample SAMEA1967319) | human gut metagenome | biome: human gut; feature: human-associated habitat; material: faeces | place: Denmark | collected 2008/2010 ...
TTCGTCGCTGTCCGTACTGTTCAGTGTGGTGAGGTCAATGCAGTTGAACAGGAATTTCTTTACCTCCGGTGTATTGTTTGCCGGTACTTTCTCTGCAATGATTCTGGCAGCTTGTGCAGCTATTTCTGCATCATCCAGTTGGGTGTTGTACTTTGCCAGGGCGGCGTCATACTTACTCTGGGTAGGCTCATTCTTCTCCATGGTCTTTCAATTTAGGATTATTGATATGTCTTGTCTGGTCACGTCTGGTTTTCTTCTCGAAGTTGCGGCGGAAAGCCTCTGTTAGGTTCACTCCGGTCTGGTTCGCAAGGCAGAGAAGTACCCAAAGAACATCTGCCATCTCATCGTCGAGATTGTCTTTTTCTCCTTTCTTGAAGGATTGGTCGCCATACTTGCGTGCCATGACGCGGGCGAGTTCGCCCACTTCTTCGGTCAGTATCGCCATATTGGTGAGTTCGCTGAAATAGCGCACTCCGTATTCCTTTATCCAGGAATCCACTTGTTTCTGTGCTTCTTCTAACGTCATTATTCCTTGTTTTTTGTATCTATACAGATGGTCACGGGACCATCGTTCATCAGTTCTACTTTCATATCGGCACCAAATTCGCCGGTACCTATTTCTTTACCTAATGCTAAACTCAGTTCCCGGCAGAATTGTTCGTACAGCGGGACGGATATTTCCGGCCGTGCTGCCCGTATGTAGGAGGGACGGTTGCCTTTCTTGGTGGAGGCGTGGAGGGTGAACTGGCTGATAACCAGTATCTCGCCGTCTGCTTCAAGAATGGATTTGTTCATTACGCCGTTTTCGTCATCGAAAATGCGCAGGTTGACTATCTTCTTGCAAAGCCAGTCGATATCTTCTTTTCCATCGGATTCTTCGATGCCTACGAGTATCATGAGGCCCTTTCCAATGGAGGCTTTGCAGGTTCCGTTGATGGTGACGGAAGCGTGTCCGGCACGTTGTATCACTACTCTCATGTTGTTCTTGTCTTTTTGAGGGGACAAAGTTACGAATTAATTCGTTGTGTGCATGGCTCTGCAGGCTGATTTATCAGTCATTATTTCTCTGAGAAATAGGTCTGGATGATTTTGGCTTTCGCTTCTCCCACCACGGCGGCAAGCTCCTCGGCAGATGCTTCGCGGATACGCTTCACGCTTTTGAACTCCTTGAGCAACGTGCTTTTTGTCTTTTCACCGATACCTTTTATCTCGTCCAGTGCGGAGGCAATCTGCCGTTTGCTGCGCTTGTCGCGGTGGAAGGTAATGGCGAAGCGGTGCACTTCATCTTGAATCTGCGTCAGCAGTCGGAAGAGGGGGGTGTTCTGTTTCAATCCGATGGTCTGGGGAGGGTAGCCATACAATAGCTCGGAAGTGCGATGTTTGCCATCTTTGGCAAGTCCGGCGATGGGGATGTTCAGGCCAAGCTCGTCTATCGCCTCTTTTACGGCGCTCATTTGCCCTTTTCCGCCGTCGGTGATAAGAAGGTCGGGCAGGGGTGATTTCTCTTCTATAGCGCGCTGATAGCGCCGTTTTACGACCTCTTTCATGGAGGCATAGTCATCCGGTCCCTCTACGGTCTTGATATTGTACTTGCGGTAATCCTTCTTGGAAGGTTTCCCCTTGACGAAGACCACGCACCCGGCCACGGGGTCGGAACCCTGGATGTTGGAGTTGTCGAAACATTCTATCTGCATGGGCAGGCGGTCCAGGTGCAGCTCTTGCTGTATCTCTTTCAGCAGGCGCACGGTCCGTTGCTCCGGATTCAGCTTTTCGGCTTGCTTCAGGCGGTCGGCTTTGTACTGCTTCACATTGAGGATGGAGAGTTCCAGCAGTTTCTTTTTGTCTCCCCGTTGCGGAATGGTAAAGACGACATCTTTCAGCTCCATATCCAGCTCAAAAGGCACGATGATTTCACGAGAAAGGCTCTTGTATCTTTCCCGCATTTCGATGATGCCGAGAGAGAGCAGTTCTTCTTTGCTCTCATTCAATCGTTTCTTGTATTCAAAGGTGAAAGCCTGGTTGATGGCACCGTTCGTAATGTGCAGGTAGTTGACAAAAGCGGACTTTTCATCGCTGTCTTCCTCGATGGAGAACACGTCGATATTGTGCAGCACGTTGCTTACCACTTCCGATTTCGCCCGGTAGTTTTCCAGCAGCAGGTATTTCTTCTTTATCTTCTGTGCTTCTTCAAACTTCATTTCGGCTGCCAGTTCCTGCATTTGCTGGAAAAGCATCCGTTCTATCTCCTGGGTATTCCCTTTGAGTATTTCCTTGATTTCAGCGATGTTTTTCAGATACTCTTCCTGGCTTTGCTTCCCGATGCAAGGTCCTGCACAGTTCTTGATGTGGTATTCCAGGCAAACATTGAACTTTCCGGCACGTATGTTTTCCGGAGAGAGGTTCAGGTGGCATGTACGCAAAGGGTACAGATGCTTGATGAGGTCGAGTAATGCGTACATGGAAGGTATATGGCTGTAAGGGCCATAATAGGAGGAACCGTTACGGATTATCTTCCGGGTTCTGAATACACGTGGAAAGTATTCGTTCTGCACGCAGATGCTGGGATACGTCTTGTCGTCTTTCAACAGTACGTTGTAGCGAGGCTTGTATTTCTTGATAAGATTGTTTTCCAGCAATAGCGCGTCTTCTTCCGTATTCACCACGATATATCGGATATCTGCAATCTTGCTGACCAGCACCCTCGTCTTTCCCGGTTCGTGCTCCCGGTTGAAGTAGGAAGACACTCTTCGCTTCAGATTCTTTGCCTTTCCTACATATATAATAGTCCCTTCGGTATTCAGATATTGGTAAATACCGGGACTTTCGGGAAGGTTGGATACAATCCCTTTGAGGTAGTCGTTAGTTCTGAGTTCTTCCATAATACCGACGTTTCACCACAGATTACACAGATTAGCGCAGATTTCTCTTCGATAAAACTGTGTTTTGTGGTGGATAAATAATCTGTGTTAATCTGTGTAATCTGTGGTGAAATATGAAATGGCTAAAGCGACAGCACAGCCTCCACTTCCACATCATCTCCAAACACATCCTTGCCATGAAGCTCTTTCAGCTCGATGATGAAGTTTACATACACTTTCTTGGGGTTCATCTGTTTCACCAGTTTGCAGGCGGCTTCCATTGTTCCACCGGTTGCCAGCAAGTCGTCGTGTAGCAATACTACATCGTCTTCATTGATGGCATCCTTGTGCATCTGCACGGTGTCTTTGCCATATTCTTTCTCATAGCTCTCTTCGATGGTTTCTGCAGGAAGTTTTCCCGGCTTGCGGATAGGAACGAAGCCTGCTCCCAGTCTGGTGGCGAGAATGGGGCCCATAATGAATCCTCTTGATTCTATACCCACTACTTTGGTTATTCCTTTGTCCTTATACATCTCGTACAGTGTGTCCGAGAGCTCCTGCAGGGCAGCAGGTTCCTTGAACAAGGTAGTTACATCGTAGAATAGAATTCCCGGAATGGGGAAGTCGGGTATTTCCCGGATGCTTTTGGCAAGCGTTTCTTTGCTCATAATCAGTTATTTAATAGGTTTATTGAATTCTTTGTTTCACGTGGAACTTTGCGTTCTATCGTCCGCAAAGTACCAGTAGCACGTTGATGTCGCTCGGAGATACTCCCGGAATCCGACTCGCTTGGGCTATTGTTTCCGGATCTATCTTCATCAGCTTCTGTCTAGCTTCGGTAGAAAGGGATTGAATGGAATTATAGTCAAACTTACCTTTTATCTTGATGCTTTCCAATCTTGCCAACTTATCCGCAATAATCCGTTCGCGCCCGATGTATCCCTCGTACTTGATGAGTATTTCTGCAGCTTCTACAATTTCTTCCTTTCTATCGGATATTTTATCCAGTTCTCGTTTAAAGGCACTGACGTGTTCGGCAATGTTCTCAATCGTTATCTGCGGACGGTTTATCAAATCTATCAATTTGCATCCCTGGCGCAGTGGAGTTGTGCCGAGCTGCTCCAATACCGGATTGATTAATGCCGGTTTCATCGAGTAATTCCGCGCGAAGTCTATAATCCAGTTCACGGCTTCACGTTTTTCTGTCAGCAGCTTGTACCGCTCTTCCTTGACGAGTCCCAGCTTCCAGGCTTTTTCCGTGAGTCGCATGTCCGCATCATCCATACGGAGCAGGATGCGATATTCGGCACGGGAAGTAAACATACGGTAAGGCTCGTCCACGCCTTTTGTTACCAAATCGTCGATTAAAACGCCGATATATGCTTCATCCCTTGCAAGGGTGAACGGCTCTCCGCCGTGGCAATTGATGTGGGCGTTGATGCCAGCCATGATTCCTTGTCCGGCAGCTTCCTCGTAACCGGTTGTTCCGTTTACTTGTCCGGCAAAGAACAGATTCTTTATATTCTTCGTTTCCAGCGTATGTTTCAGTTGGGTGGGGTCAAAGAAGTCGTATTCGATGGCATAGCCCGGGCGGTAGATGACCAAATCTCTGAATGCCGGTATCTTTTTCAATGCTGCAATCTGGATGTCCATGGGCAATGAAGAAGAGAATCCATTCAAGTAGAGCTCTTGGGTTGTTTCCCCTTCGGGCTCCAGGAAAAGCTGGTGCTGCGGTTTGTCGGGGAAAGTCACAATCTTGGTTTCTATACTGGGGCAATAACGTGGGCCGATACTTTGGATTTGTCCGTTGAAAAGGGGAGAATCCGGCAGACCTTCCTGCAGGATGCGGTGTGCTTCTTCGTTGGTGAAGCAGGTCCAGCAAGGGAGCTGTTTCAAATGGCGTACATGAGTGTCCATGAACGAGAACTTGTGGAAGTCACATTCTCCGTCTTGGATTTCCATATCCTCATAATGCACGCTGCGTCCATCTATGCGTACGGGGGTTCCCGTCTTCATGCGTCCAAAGGTGATGCCATGCTTTGCGATGGATTCGGTTAATTGGTAGGATGCAGGTTCTGCCATACGTCCGCCTGGAAGCATGGTACGTCCCACGTGCATCAGTCCATTGAGGAAAGTTCCTGCGGTGAGTACTACACATTTGGCATGGAACGTTACTCCCCATAATGTGACTACTCCCGTAATCTCACCGTTTTCAACGAGGATTTCCTGCACGGTATCCTGCCAGATATGCAGGTTGGGGATATTTTCCAGTATCTCTCTCCATGCCCAGATGAATTTGTTGCGGTCGCACTGCGCGCGCGGACTCCACATAGCGGGACCTTTGGAACGGTTCAGTATACGGAACTGTATGGCTGTCTGGTCTGTCACCAATCCCATATATCCTCCCAAGGCGTCTATTTCGCGTACTATCTGTCCTTTGGCGATGCCTCCCACTGCCGGGTTACAACTCATCTGTCCGATTTTGTTCATATCCATTGTGATAAGACAAGTCTTCGAACCCAGGTTTGCAGCAGCGGCAGCGGCTTCGCATCCTGCGTGTCCGGCGCCGATTACAATAACGTCATACTTAAACTCCATTCGTTCAGTGTATTTTAAAACTGTGCAAAGTTACGAAAAAAGTTGTATGCCGGGACGTGTCATATCTTAAAATCCGGATATATCTTCTTTGGCATTGCTTATATTTCCGTATCCAGCATCATACTTATTGCTTGGAATGCTTAGGCTATAGACATATTGCTTGTGTTTAGCTTAAAATACAATCAAAATGAAGCTTTTTGAATACTATTGCTTTTCTTTTTGAAAAAGATACATACCTTTGCAACGTTTGGATATTAAAAAGTGTTTTGATTGACTAATTTTAAGGAAGAGAAGCATGAGAAAGAAATTCTTCTTGTTAATCATTGTCTGCCTGGTTATGGGGGCGGGAGTGATGGCTCAGACGTCTACGGTCTCGGGAACAGTATTTGCCGAGGACAACAATGAGCCGATTATTGGGGCATCGGTATTGGTGAAGGGCACAACGCTGGGGGCCGTGACCGATATCGAAGGTAAATTTACAATCTTGAATGTGCCGGGCACGGCAAAGACAGTGATTGTCTCTTTTGTAGGTATGCAGAAAGTAGAAGCTGCCATAAAGCCTGCTATGAAGGTGGTGCTGAAATCGGATTCGGAACTGCTGGATGAAGTGATGGTGGTGGCTTACGGCACGGCCAAAAAGAGCAGCTATGCAGGTTCGGCTTCTTTAGTGAAAGCGGATGCGCTGAAAGACATTCCGACGACCAGCTTTGAAAACGCGTTGAACGGTAAAGTGGCGGGCTTGCAACTGACGAATAATTCCGGCCAGGCGGGTTCCGCACCGGCCATCCGCATCCGTGGCATAGGTTCTATGAATGCCGGGAATGAACCGTTGTATGTAGTGGACGGTGTTCCGGTCTCTTCGGGCAATACGGGGCAGATGAGCGGTGAGCTCTATTCTACCAACAACATCATGAATACGTTGAACCCGGAAGACATCGAATCTATTTCTGTATTGAAAGATGCGGCGGCCAGCTCGCTTTATGGGTCGCGTGCGGCAAACGGCGTCATTCTGATTACTACCAAAAAAGGACAGATTGGCAAGCCGGTGGTGACGCTGAAAGCCGAAGTGGGCTTCACGCCCTGCTGGGCAACGGACAACTATGAAACGGCCAGCGTACAGGAGAATGTGAATATGCTCTACACCGTATTTCACGATGCCCGTACAAGTGGTAAGGGCGAAACGGACGAAAAGGCGGCAGCCTATGCCATAGGCCAGTTGAACAGCCGTTTCAACAAACATGGCTACCAATTTACCACAAATGGTACGGGAGCTTACGAGAACGTCAATATCCTTGAGTACGACAACTCCGGGCGTGGAGGCAAATACTACGATTGGGACAAGGCATATTTCCGTACCGCCATTTACCAGACCTACGATATGTCCGTCAGCGGTGCTACGCAGAATACCAACTATTACACTTCCCTTTCCTATACCCAGGACGAAGGACGTTTGAAGATGAACAGCTTCGACCGTGTTTCCGGTCGCCTGAACCTCACCCAGAAGGTGGGGAAATTCCTTGAACTGACCACCAATGCCAGCCTGGCGCGTACCAAGAAAAGCGGTTATAATGATACACGCAACACGGGCAGTAATTACTTCATGCAGACCCGTAACTTGCTGTGGGGACTCTACTGGCCCACTGATTACAAGACCGGCGAGCTCTGGACCGAACGTTACGGTAGCTACGCCTATGGGCTTTATTATGACAAAGAGTGGGAGAACGGTTCTACCAGTACCAAAATCATAGCTGCGGAGACGCTCACCCTGCATCTGATGCCGGGCCTGGACCTTCGTTCTATCTACTCTTACGACAATACTACTGTAAAAGACCATATCTATTACAGTGCCAATCACTATAAAGGCTCGGCAGACAATGGGAATGTCAACGAATACCGTACTACATACGAGAAGATGGTTACCTCCACTACCGCCAATTATACCGGCACCTTCGACAAACACACAGTTGGCACCATGGTGGGTTTCGAAGCGGAGAAGAACAAGACAGACTATGTGCGTGCCACAGGAAGCAATCTTGCGGTCAGCACCATTCATACAGTTTCTACTGCCGGAACGCAGACTTCTGCCGGATATTCCTGGGGAAACTCGATGGTGTCCGTGCTCTCCAAGTTGGATTATAATTACGATGAACGCTACTTCATTTCCGGTTCTTACCGCCGCGACGGTTCTTCCCGGCTCAGCAAGCAGGAACGTTGGGGAAACTTCTGGTCAGTGGCGGGAGCGTGGAACATCATGCGCGAGGGTTTTATGAGCAAATATTCTTTCCTGAGCAACCTGCGTATACGTGCCTCTTATGGTATTAACGGTACGCTGCCTTCGGACAATTACGGCTATATGAGCTTGATGAGCTATACCAGTAAGTACATGGGTAACCCGGGCGGTACAATCACTACCGTCACCAATGACAAGCTGTCTTGGGAGACGAGCTACAACACGAATGTGGGTATCGACTTCGGCTTCTTCGGCCAACGTCTGCGCGGTACGGTGGAATACTTCAACCGTGATTCGAAGAACCTGCTCCAGGATGTTCCCATTTCGATGGTTACGGGATTTTCCTCTACGTTGCGGAACGTAGGATGCATCAACAACCATGGGGTAGAGGTGGAGTTGAGTGGTGACATCATTGATAGTAAAGGATGGTTATGGAGTGCCGGTGTCAACGCAACCTTCCTCCGTTCTGAGGTGAAAGAGTTGTATGGCGGTGCGGACATTATCTGGTACGACCCCACCAGTAGCGACAGCCGTGCGCAATATGTATACCGGGAAGGTCAGTCCACGCTGGCTTTCTATGGATACGAATGGGCAGGTGTGGACAAGACCAACGGCAAGAACGTCTACTATGTAAATGACCCCAAGAATGGCAAGGCCGGAGATTTTGAGTATAACGGGCGCGGAGCTACTTATGACTATAACAATGCCAACTACACCATCATCGGCAATGCCGTTCCCAAAGTGTATGGGGGCATCAATACCTCGGTCTCCTACAAAGGCATAGCCCTTTCGTTGGGCTTTACCTATAAGATAGGAGGAGACTTGTACGATGGAGCCTACATGGATGTGGCCGACGACGGTTATTATTGGGAGCGTATCCGTGCTAAAAGCTACTACAACAACCTTTGGACGCCAGACCATACGAACGGTACAGAGCCCCGTATCGAAGGTGTAGACCTCGATGACCCGCAACAATACAGCAGCCGCCACTTGTTCAATGCCAGTTATCTGCGCTTGAAGAATCTCTCATTGGCCTATACGCTGCCCAAAGCCATGACCCGCAAGGCTTTCATCGAGAATGCCCGCCTTTTCTTCACTGCCAGCAACCTTTGGACAATAGCCAAATACAAGGAGGCAGACCCCGAAGTGAGCGAATACGGCACACGTGGTTGGGAAACCCCTATCGGAAAAACGTTTGTCGTTGGCGTTGAATTGAAATTTTAATGAACTGGAGGAACTAACAATGAAAAAGATATATCATTTATTGGCACTTGTGATACTTGGTGCCTTTACATTCACTTCGTGTGACGATTTTCTGGATATGCAGCCCACCAACTCCGGAAATGCAGAAGGTGCTGTGGGTCGGTTAGCCGATGCGCAGGTGGTTATCAACGGTGTGATGAGTGCGATGACCTCATCGTCCTATTACGGCAGAAACCTTTTTATGTACGGTGATGCCAAGGGCGGTGACCTCACGATTTTTGCTGCCGGACGCGGACTGGATGCATTCTATACGTTCAACCACACTTCCAACAGCAATACTTATTCCGGTTTCTGGAGCCGTGGATATTACTGCATTCTGCAGGTCAACACCTTGTTGAGCAACATTGAGAAGCTGGAAGAATCGGGCAGTATGGAAGACTTTTCCGAAGCCAAAGGGCAGGCGTTGACTCTGAGGGCGCTGTTCTATTTCGATTTGGTCCGTCTCTACGGGCTTCCTTACAATTACAACAAGACCTCTTATGGAGTTCCCAATGTACCCGAGCCGCTTACGGTGAACGCCCAGCCCACCCGTGCTACTGTGGAGGAGAACTATCGCCAGATTCTGCAGGACTTGTCGGACGGGGCGGCCCTGCTTGCCAAGAAGAAGACAAAGCAGAGCGGATATGCGGACTATTACACCAACATAGCCCTGCAAGCGCGTGTGAAACTCTATATGGAAGATTATGACGGTGCTTTGAACGCTGCCCGGGAGATTATAGAAAGCGGTGTGTACAAACTGTATGAGCCTGCCGATTGGACGGCTTCCTGGAGCAAGCAGTTTGGTTCCGAGTCCATCTTTGAGCTGGGCATCACCACTGAGGAATCAGACCTGGGAACTTCTTCTTTGGGCTTTTACCTGATGCGCTACGGACAGTTGAAGAATGCCATGGGCTGGTATCTTGCCAGCGATTATTTCTTGAACCGTCTGGGTGAAGACGAGACGGATGTGCGTTGGGGAATCATGGACAACGATGAATACTGGGTGGACAATGAGATTGAACGCAAGGGAGCCTGCTACAAGTATATGGGCAGTACCACTCTGGCAGGTGACGGCAAGGCAACCAATACAGCCGTCAATATCAAGATAATCCGTCTTTCCGAGATATATCTGATTGCCGCCGAAGCAGCCTTGCACTCCACGAAGCAGGAAGCAGGCGCAGATGCCGCCGCCGGTTACCTGAATGAAATCCGCAGGCGTTCTCCCGGACTGGCACCGGCCACTGCCGCTACCATTACCGATGATATGATTCTGGACGAGCGCAGCAAGGAGCTTTTTGGTGAAGGACAACGCTTCTTCGACATGATGCGTATGGGCAGAACCATCGAATTCAACGACGATTTTCAAGATATTCCGGTGAGTCACCGTGGAAAAACAATCGACCGTACTTTCGAGAAGATTGTGCTTCCTATTTCGCAGGATGAGATAAATGCCAATCCGGCATTGGAGAACCAGCAGAATCCGGGATATTAGTCGTTCCCTGCTGTCTATTGTTTGCTACTCCTTGTATATCAGGGAGGTATTTTGCCAACAAGTTGTCACTGCCTTGGCAAACTTTTGCCACGCCTATGGCAAAGTTTTGCCAACGCGGTGGCAAAGTCTTGCCAATGGGAAGGCAAAACCTTGTCATAGGCGTGGCAAGAAAAGCGGAAAAAGGTGCCTTTGATGAATTTCTTTGATAAAATGAGACGGTAATACCTTGATATTCCACAAAAATACTATTTATTGGTTCTAAATTTCTATTCTTTTTTTCTGAATCGGCTTATCTTTGCTTTCGTAGAAACCAATAAAAAGTTATAATACTATGAGAAGATTTTTCCTCATATCGTCATTCTTGACGTTGTTTGCAATCGGAGGCTCGGCGCAATGGAAGCCGGCAGGTGATAAAATCAAAACGGACTGGGCATCCCAGATCAATCCCGCGAATGTGTTGCCCGAATATCCTCGTCCCATCATGGAACGGAGTGACTGGAAGAACTTGAACGGACTGTGGAATTATGCCGTTATAAATAAAGGTGAGCATCTTCCGGCAGAGTTCGAAGGGCAGATACTTGTTCCTTTTGCCATCGAATCCTCCTTGTCCGGAGTTGGAAAAAGAATCAATGAAAACCAGGAACTGGTCTACCAGCGCAGTTTTGAAATTCCTTCTGCCTGGAAGGGAAAACAAGTGCTGTTGCACTTTGGTGCTGTCGACTGGAAAACGGATGTATGGGTGAATGATGTGAAAGTAGGCAGCCATACGGGGGGATTTACTCCGTTCTCTTTCGATATTACTGCCGCCCTTTCTGGCAAAGGCAATAATCAGTTGGTCGTAAAAGTTTGGGACCCAACGGATAAAGGGCCTCAACCCCGTGGAAAGCAGGTCAGCAATCCGGAAGGTATCTGGTACACTCCCGTAAGCGGTATCTGGCAGACGGTATGGATGGAGCCGGTTGCCGGAAAACATATCGAGAACCTCCGTATTACTCCCGATATTGACCGTAATATGCTGACAGTGAAGGCAGAATTGAATAAGGCATGCCCTTCCGACTTTGTGGAAGTGAATGTGTATGACGGCAATCAACTGGTAGCCACCGGCAAAAGTATCAATGCAGAGCCGGTGGAGGTGTCCATGCCCCGGAATGCCAAGTTGTGGAGTCCGGATTCCCCCTTCCTCTATACGCTGAAAGTGACTCTGAAAAGCGGAGGCAAGGTAGTGGATAAGGTGGACAGCTATGCTGCCATGCGTAAGTACTCCACCCGTCGTGACGCGGATGGCATCGTACGCCTGGAACTGAATAACGAGGCTTTGTTCCAGTTTGGACCGCTGGACCAGGGTTGGTGGCCCGACGGACTGTATACAGCTCCCACAGACGAGGCTTTGCTGTATGATGTACAGAAGACGAAAGATTTCGGTTTCAATATGATTCGCAAGCATATCAAGGTGGAACCGGCACGTTGGTACACACATTGTGACCGTTTGGGTATCATCGTATGGCAGGATATGCCGAGCGGTGACCGTAATCCGGAATGGCAGAACCGCCGCTATTTCGACGGAACAGAACTGAAACGCTCCACCGAATCCGAAGCCTATTATCACAAGGAATGGAAGGAAATAATGGATTGTCTCTACTCTTATCCGTGTATCGGTACATGGGTACCGTTCAACGAAGCCTGGGGGCAGTTCAAGACGGTAGAGATAGCCGAATGGACGAAACAGTATGACCCGACCCGCCTGGTGAATCCGGCAAGTGGCGGTAACCATTATACTTGCGGTGACATGCTCGACCTCCACAACTATCCCCAACCGGAGATGTATCTGTATGATGCACAGCGTGCCACGGTTTTGGGTGAGTATGGCGGCATCGGCCTTGTCTTGAAAGACCATATCTGGGAACCGAACCGCAACTGGGGATATGTTCAGTTCAACTCTTCCAAAGAAGTGACTGATGAGTACGTGAAATATGCCGATATGCTGTATCAGATGATAAAAAGAGGTTTCTCGGCAGCCGTCTATACACAGACCACGGATGTGGAGGTGGAAGTGAACGGTCTGATGACTTACGACCGCAAGGTGATAAAGCTGGATGAGAAACGCGTGAAAGAGATAAATACACGTATCTGCAATTCACTTAAGAAATAGGGGCATTTACAATTTACCATTTACAAAGTACAATTTGGCTGCGCTGTCATCTGCATAGTTAAATTGTACTTTGTAAATGGTAAATTGTACATTAAAAATGTTGTTATGAAACGATTGATTATAAAGCTTTTCCTTAGTCTGTGCCTATGGGCGGTATTGCCGGTCTGTGCGCAGGATGCTGTTCATTACTATTTCAGAACGATGGATATCCGGAACGGTCTTTCGCAGAACACCGTGTATCAGATTTTGCAGGATAGGAAAGGCTTTATGTGGTTCGGAACCAAGGACGGTCTGAACCGTTATGACGGATTGTCTTTCCGTATTTACAAGAAAGAGAACTCCGGTTTAGGCAAGAATTTCATAACCGCGCTCTACGAGGACCGCCGGGGCAATATCTGGATTGGTACCGATGGGGGAGTCTTTATTTACGACCCGGTACTGGATTCCTTTACCGCTTTCGATGAGGCCAGTGATAATGGCAGTATCATCAGGGATTTCGTCACCATGATTGGAAGTGACGAGGACGATAATATCTGGATATCGGTAGAAAACCAGGGGTTGTTCTGCTATAAACCGGATGAAGGGAGGCTGCTGAACCATCTGCACGATTCGGGACTGCCCAATGTAACCCGCTTTTGGCTGAATGGGAATACGTGTTGGCTGGCCTTGTATGCGGATAATCTTTACTATACGAAAGCTGACTTTGAAACTCCTCTGCAGCCTTTCAAGGATGCGGAAGGAAATGAGATTTTCAAGAATGATATTATCAACTGGCAGGTCAGCGGACCCCATAATTGTGTGTATATCGCTTCGCTGAACGGGTTGACAGAGATAAACCAGACTACCGGCAAGACGCGGAAGCTGCTGAACACCTATGTGAGGGCTTTGCAGTTCAAATCTGACAACGAGCTGTGGGTGGGCGCAGAGTCCGGCTTGTATATTTACAATCTGACGAATGACAAGATTACCCATTTGACCGTTCCCGACCAGGATGATTCGTATGCATTGTCGGACAATGCCATTTATTCGCTCTGCTGCGACAAGGAGAACGGCATGTGGATAGGGTCTTATTTCGGTGGAGTGAACTATTGCCCTTATCAGTGGACTTATTTCGAGAAGTTCTATCCGAGAGACAATCTCAGGCATTTCGGCCGTCGTGTACGGGAAATCTGTGAAAGTAATGATGGCACCTTGTGGATAGGTACCGAAGACAAAGGCTTGTTCAATTACAATCCGGAAAACGGAAAGATAGAGCCTTTTGAGCATCCGGCCATTTATCAGAATGTCCACGGCCTTTGCCTGGACGGGGATGATTTGTGGGTAGGTACGTTCTCCGGTGGTCTGAACCGGGTGAATCTTCGGACCAGGCAGGTGAAACATTATGCCAAGGGTGAGAGTGAGAATTCCATGGTCGCCAATGACGCCTTTACCATTTGCAGGACCACTACGGGAGACGTGTGGATAGGCACCACGTCCGGTCTGTTGAAGTACAATCGCTCTACAGATGACTTTACCCGGATTCCTCAGCTGAAGAATATGTTTACTTATAACATTCTGGAGGACTTCAACGGAAATCTGTGGTTTGCTACTTTTTCTAATGGAGTGTTCTGCTACAATGTAAGAAGCCAGCAGTGGAGGAATTATCTGTCTAATGAGAATGATTCGACCTCTCTTCCCTACAATAAGGTAATCAGTATCTACGAAGACAGCAGGAAGCGTCTGTGGTTCATGACGCTGGGTGAGGGCTTCTGCCGCTACAATCCGGAAACGGACAATTTTACCCGTTATGACATGTCGAAAGGATTTCCGAGCAACACTATCTACAAGATGGTCGAGGATAAGCGGGGTAACTTATGGATTACTTCCAATTATGGTCTGGTCTGCTTCAATCCCGATACGGAGAGCAAACATGTCTATACCACGGCAAACGGGCTGCTGAGCAACCAATTTAATTTCCAGTCCGGTTACATTGACAAGAAGGGACGCATCTATTTGGGAAGTATCAACGGATTCATAGCCTTTGACCCGGAAACTTTTGTGGAGAACACTTTTCTCCCTCCCGTAGTGATTACAGATTTTTATCTGTTCAACAAACGGCTTTCGGTGGATAGTCCGGATTCTCCTTTGGAGAAGAGCATCACCTATGCGGATGAAATAGAACTGGATGCCGACCAGAACTCCTTTTCTTTCCAGGTTGCGGCTTTAAGTTATCAAGCACCCGAAATGAACAGTCTTGAATATAAGTTGGAAGGTTTTGACCGCGACTGGTATACGGTAGGACGGAATTCCATCATCAACTATTCAAACCTTCCTTATGGAAGCTATACGTTGCGTATAAAAGGTTCCAACAGCGATGGCAAGTGGAACGCTACGGAACGTGTGCTCGACATCCATATCCGTCCTCCTTTCTATCTCTCCACCTGGGCATATGCCGGTTATACGGTATTGGCGTTATGCTCACTGGCTGCTGTAATCATCTATTTCAGAAAACAGACCCGGCAGAAGCATCAGCAGGCTATGGACAAGTTTGAGCGGGAAAAGGAGCGGGAGTTGTATACTGCGAAGATAGACTTCTTCACGAATGTGGCGCATGAGATACGTACACCGCTTACACTGATAAAGAGTCCGCTCGAGAATGTATTGGTTTCCCAGTCTGTCTCGGACGACATCAGGGATGATTTGGAGACCATGGAACTGAACACCAACCGACTGCTTGATTTGGTGAACCAGTTGCTGGACTTCCGGAAGACGGAGACACAAGGCTTCCAATTGAATTTTGTGGAATGCGACGTGTCTGAGCTCTTGCAGAAGACGTATAAGCGTTTCAAGCCTTTGGCACGTGAAAGGGGGCTGGCATTGAGTATAGAGACTCCCGAAAGCTTGTATGCTTCGGTTGATAGGGAAGGGCTTACCAAGATTATCAGCAATCTGCTGACCAATGCGATAAAGTATTCGGAGACCTATATACGCATCAGGCTATATTCGGAAGGTGAAAGACTGCTGCTTTCTGTATGCAATGACGGCCTTGTCATTCCGGTAGAGATGCGCGAGGAGATTTTCAAGCCGTTCATCCAGTATAAAACCGGTACCTTGCGCTCTGTGCCCGGCACCGGTATCGGGCTTGCACTTGCCCGTTCATTGGCCGAACTCCATGAGGGTACGTTGTGCATGGAAGATTCGATGGAGAACAACTGTTTCCTGCTGTCACTTCCGCTGAAGCACGAGCAGACGGTGGCTATGGAGCATAAAGAACCGGTAACGGGCGGGGAATCCTCTGAGGAAAGTGGTGCAGGTACTGCCTTGGAACAGCACCGGTATACTCTTTTGGTGGTGGAAGACAGTCTGGAAATGCAGGCATTTGTTGTGAAACAGCTCTCTTCGGAATATCGTGTGCTGACTGCCGTGAATGGGGTGGAAGCTTTGAAGGTGTTGAAGGAACATACTGTAAATCTTGTCATTTCAGACATTATGATGCCCGAGATGGATGGATTGGAGCTGTGCGAGCATCTGAAGTCCGAGCTTGACTATAGCCATATACCGATTATCCTGCTTACGGCGAAGACGACCCTTCAAGCCAAGATAGAGGGAATGAAGCTGGGGGCTGACGTATATATAGAGAAACCTTTCTCCGTGGAATATCTGAAAGTTTGTGTGGCCAATCTGCTGAACAACCGTGAGAAGCTACGGGCTTCTTTCGTCAATTCTCCTTTTGTGCAGACGGGCAGTATGGCAATGACAAAGGCAGATGAATCTTTCCTTAAAACATTGAAGGAAGTGGTGGTTGCCAATATGCAGAATCCGGATTTCTGCCTGGATGATATGGCAAGCCTGCTGAACATGAGCCGGTCGAGCCTGAACCGGAAGATAAAGGGCATATTGGATATGACCCCGAATGACTACATCCGCCTGGAGCGGTTGAAGAAAGCGGCGCAGCTTTTAAAGGAAGGAGAGTGTAAAATCAATGAGGTTTGCTATATGACCGGCTTCAATACTCCTTCCTATTTCACCAAGTGCTTCCAAAAACAATTCGGTATTCTGCCCAAAGACTTCGTGAAATGATAGCATGGAATGCTTGCTAAATATAACAATTCAATCAAAT
>ERZ779855.1347-NODE-1347-length-16641-cov-5.373870_pt1 | contig 16641 bp, 19 predicted proteins | sample MGYA00511370_ERZ779855 | MGnify/ENA primary metagenome ERZ779855 (study PRJEB29588, sample SAMEA1967319) | human gut metagenome | biome: human gut; feature: human-associated habitat; material: faeces | place: Denmark | collected 2008/2010 ...
ATCATGGCTCGTTTCTTTACGGAAAAGAAAAGTTTTAGAATATGTACAACCGTGCAGGCTATTCCGTTATCTATCGGATGAGGAGTATCTGTTTCCGGTTCAATATTAAAGGTGTAAACATCAGAAAAATTTGGATGATAAACTGAAAAATCAATAAAGTAAGCATGATAAATTATTCCATGTTTAGTTATAAATGAGTAATTCCACTCACCTTCTTCAGTTACCTCATAAAGGGGTTGCGAACTTAATACCACGCTCTTTGGCTATTTTTTTTATATCCCCTCTGCTTTGAATACATTTGCGTATAGCTTTCTTGTCTTCCAATATTTTTTGAAAGACGGATATCTGCTTATGTTCTGCACTCTTATTCATAGAAGGATATATTACTTCACTGCAAAGTTACTGTTATTATTGTAATATTCAAACTTTCAAATCAATATTTTGGTTCACCCATTAGCATGTTTCGATTACAGGGCTGCCATATCATAGCCCTTTTCAATAAGCACTGTTAGCGTCCAATTTTGACGTGTACCCCAAGGAAAGCCGCCACACGGCGGTTTTCCAATAAATAACGTCAAAAAGATACTGACTTTTAATATTTGTTATTGTAAGCACTCACTGTGTGGCTATACTGCCCGTAAAGGTATTGTAGCCCACTTTGAGTTGTATTTTTGATTACTAATTAAGTTATTTTGCAATATTCATTGGCAGAAGTGCCATATAATCCGTTTCTCCGGATACTAATTTACGTAAAACATCCGCAATATATTTAACAGGACGAAGCCCGTTCATTTTGCAGCTTTCAATGATTGAGTAAATCAAGGACGTATTTTTAGCCGCCTGCTCCGAACCGCAGAACAAATAGTTCTTTCTACCCAGGCAAACAGGCTTCATCATACGCCCGGCGGTGTTGTTGTCAATCTCCGCCTGACCGTTGTTCACATAACGGCATATAGCCTCCCATTCGTTCACCGCATAACGAACCGCCTTGATGAAAAGATTAGCTGCAAAGCCCTCGGTCTCGTCAAATATCGGTTTAAGGAATTGCCACAATTGGGATAATAGGGGAAGAGAGCGTTGCCGTCGTTCAAAGACACGTTCTTCTTCGGATAAAAGATGAATCCGGCAATCCGTTTCTATCCAATAAAGTTCAGAAATCAAACGGATTATTTCCACCGAACGGTGATCCGTATTCAAAGCATCCACAAACTTGCGGCGCACATGAGCCATACAACCGTAACGGGTGATTCCTTTTCGATGACGGTCAAATAACTTGTAAACATTGTAACCGTCAGTGGTGATACTGCCGAAGAAATTCCTGAAAAACTTCTCGGCAACGGTCATGCTGCGGCTGCCCTGATCGTACAAATAGTAAGCGACCTTCAATGCAGGGTTCTTGATGCCCCAAATGTATTTCTTACGATATTCGAACTTACCGGTCGACTTGTTAAAGACCTTGACTTGTTCAGTGGTTTCATCACAAAAAAGAAAACTTCCCTCAGTCAGCAGGACACTGCGTAAGGGAGCGTCAAGCTTGTCAAGTTCCCGGATATGTCTGTGAACCCAGCTCAAGACTGTAGAAGAAGAGAAATCCGCGTCAACATCCTTGAAGCGGTCGACCACACGTTCCAAAGACATGCTGTATTGATACTTGTCAACCAGTATCTGAGCAATCATATCAATATCTACATGATAGCCAGGAAGGACATTCTCAAAAGGATGCAAAGTATCATGCGCTTCATCAGCCTTGTAATAATTAGAAATAGCACCTTCTTTGTCTATCAGACGAAGCAACTCAAAAACATGCTTGGTAACGCTCCAATCCAGTTTATAAAGAATCCAGTGGCGGACATCAATCTTGCGGGCATCTGAAGGGATACCGCTTTCATCACAATAATGCATCACCACATTATTCACACGGGTGGAACGCTTGCTGTAATCCGAACGCTGAGGTTGGGAGACTGGACAAGCCGATGAAGAGGATTCACTATTGCTCATTTTCGGTGTTGCAGGAGTAGATAAATCCTCGCAAGATACTTCCGGTGGATTGCTCCCGTCAAAATCATCCTTCTCACTTTTAAGGTCTTTTTCAGGAACTTTGCGTAAGGAGGAGGATTTCTCGGACTTGCGGCCATACAACTGACGCTTCTGTTTCTCTATTTCAAAGAGTTCAGCAGCGCGCAGGTTTTTCAACTCTTCCAAAGCGCTGGAAAGCAGTTCGGATTTTTTCTCGGCCTGAGCCTTGCCTTCCAAAGCCTTGGATAATTGACCGGCAAGATTCTTATTGTCCCTACGCATACTCTTCAACTCATCAAGTGCTTTATCCAACTTCTCTAAAATCTGACGGTTGCCCTCGCGTTGTTCTTCACGAAGACGTTCATTATCCTTGCGAATACGAAGGAGCTCGTCATCTTTCGATAGTAATTGGGAGACTAATATGTTAATAGTATCTTGCTCTTGCATGCTTCAAAGATACTGAATCTGATTGAAAAAAACAAGCTGTTTGCTACATTAATTATTTGATATACAATATATTAATCTCCTACAATCTGATAATCTACAGCCTCGTACTACCCTACGAGAAGTTCCTGACGAACCGTACCTTGGAGAAGCACCACAAGTTTGTCCCAACTAATCTCATAACGGTCATTTTCAATATTGAACACCGGAAGAAGAAAACGTTCACGATCCAATTTCTTCCAATATAAAACATAGCCATTGGACTCGTGACGAAGAATCTTCAAATTACGGCGGTCTTTACCTAAAAAGATGAAGACATCACCCGTATCAGGAGAGGCGTGCATTTTACGACGAACAGGTTCAGAAAGGCTGACGATACCTTTACGCATGTCTACCGCGCCTTCGCACAGGTAGAAATTCATATGGGACTTCAGACCTAACATAAAGCACTTAAACTTTGAAGAAGGCACGTAAGGCTTTCCAAATTACAATTCTCTTTATTGATCTCAATACCGTTACTCAATTTCAAGTGGAAACAAACCACATTCGCAACTTTTGAACAAGAGATAGGCGATACTGACGGAACAGGAGAATTCTCCTTAGGAGCACCAGTGACCGTAAGGGGACTCAAACGAATCTCCTCCATTTCAGATTCACGAATACGCTTCTTGTTATCACGATACCACTTGATGAAATTACGGTATTCAATACCTTCCTGAATGCAATAAGCATTGATGGAAATCTTCCGCGGAGCACCATCCGTTTGATAACGGAATAAAAATTCACTGTAAAATTCACTCATGTTCATAATTAAAGATATTTAAATTATGAGCACAAAGATAAGACGCCAAGAAAGATGGGGCAAGAGCCATACAATGAGTGCTTACGGTTAAACATAACTTTTTACGTTTATTCCATGCTTGCGGAAGAATATGAATAAACTCTGAAAGTGCCTCAACATCTTTTTTCCAATCTTAGAACTTCCGCGCAGGTGATTATGAATGACTGCTATTTCACCATGATAGATAACAGGTTTGCCAATTTTCCATGAACGCAAACAGATGTCTTCATCTTCCATATAAAGAAAATAGTCTTGGTCAAAACCATCTAATTGAGCGTAGAAATTTCTGGTTAGGAAAAGTGCTGCACCCATAGCCCAGTTGACTTGCTGCACTTTTGTTGTATCTAAGTTTTTACAAAGATATTTACATACTTTTGTGTTGTCTGAATCGTCATTACCTTTACTTAAAAAACGGTTTACGAACATACCTAATGTGATGAAATGTCTGACACTATATTGTACGGTGTGTTCCTCATCAGGATTTAGTAATTTGGGTGCTATAATTCCAAATTGGTCTTTATTTTTGTCAGCGTAGCTTAGAAGACGGTCGATGGCATGGTCAAGAATCTCTATGTCCGGATTGATTATGGCTATGTATTCACCACACGAAGCCTTGACTCCAATATTATTGTTTGCACCGAAACCACGAACATGTTCATTTTGAATGATTCTTACTTCAGGGAATGTCTTGCGTAACCATTGCTGACTACCATCTGTCGAGCAATTGTCAACGTAAATAGCTTCAAAATTTACTAATGGTCTCTGTTCTATCAGGAGGGTTCTGTATAGGTTTTTAATGTACTTTAAGTGGTTCATTCCCACTGTGATGACTGAAACTTTTATGTTATTCATATTTTCTTGTAGCCAAACCATTCGTTCAGCGCATTGTTAATACATACTGTAGCATCTCCTTTTTCTAAAGGTTTAACTTTCATTTGTCGGGCACGTTTGATACATTCTCCTAACTGCTCCTCATTGAAACAACCGATAATGCATCTCATTTTATCAAGCTTGCGAACGAGTTGTTCTTGGTTGTGGATATGCTCTGCACCTTCTATTCGCGGGACTACTACACAGCGTTTCCCCTTATCTATGGCCTCTTCAATCCCTCCCCATCCCCCTTGTAGGATAAGGATATCAGCTTCATCCATCAACTGATTCATTTTATCTTTGGAGCAATAGTCGAAATGATTTTGTATATATTTGAAATTGTATTTGGTTACACCTGTTTGTACAGTGAATTCATAATCAGTCTTGCCTGCCAACTCATCCACTGCATGTGCTAGACGAGAGAAATCTTGGGTGTGTGTGCCTAGTGAGCAAAGTATTTTCATAAGACACCGATTAGTTTAGCTTTGGGAAATAAATTGAGCATCTCTGGCCACTGTACAAGAAATAGGTCAGCAATGTTATAAGCACGATAGGGGGTACGGGCAGGTTGAGTGACATCTGCCGCCGATGCAATGTAAATAATTTTAATTTTTAAAAGTTTCTTACCTAACCACATGGTTGGAAAGCTGATTCCTGCACCTGTAGATATAATAACATCTGGACGTTCCCACAATAAGATAAGTAGTGACTTCATGGCATTAACTAGCCATGTAAGTTTATTGGTTGGCGAAGTATTCATTACAAAATAGTGTTTCTTATCACTACAGAACTTGCGCACATGTGGAGAGTTGTACATCACCCAATAGCTATTGGAGGTATCTACATTTTTGATAGCTAATAATAGTTCGTGTAAGTGACCTCCGGAAGATGATGTTAAACAAATTTTAGGGGGATTCATTGCATTCTTTCTCTTATAAATTCTTCGACTAATGGGAATGCGGCAGCTGTTGAATTTATACCGCCTGCATGGGGGAGGACACCGCTATGGATAACAATCATGTTATCAAACTGAGTGAAATATTCTTCTACGGAATTGAAATCAGAATACAGTCCGCATGGATGGTATTCGTCTTCAAATTTTTTGGTGTGTACAATATCATCAAGCCGCTCAAACTTTACATTCCATTCTTTCATCATTTGTTCAAACTCGTTGGTTAGGCTGTTGTAGAATTTCTCGACGTCTGCTGTTAGATGAAAGTCTATGGACAAACCTGGTTGCCCGAATTTATCTATTATCTTGGATAGTGCTACTTTACCATTGCCTTTCAAATTCTCCATATGAAGAACAAAGTACCATGTTTTATAAACATAGAGTTTACGGAGAATAAAAAAGCACCAAATGAAATTGATAAAGCTAGGTAAATCCTTAAAAATACTCCATATAAGACCAAGGCTTAGTTTCTTGCCAAAAAGTAATTTCTTGAGATTCTGGAAAAAGGGAAAATCTTCATTATAAGTTGGATAAGCGAAAAAAGGAATTCCGTCTTTTTCCCCAATAATACGTTGTGTAATGAACGATGCTTTTGATATGTGGAAAGTGAAATCCAATGGCCCCATTTGAGTGTCACCAAAGATGCGGAATACTTTTTTATTAATATGGTCACTGAATTCTACACAAGTCTTGTCTTGCAAGCCGCTTATCATCATGATACGGGTGGTCTCAAAAGCACCTGCTGCTAAAAAATAGTAATCATAATCTCTGGCAGTTTTTTCGCAGTCTTCGTGTATATAGGTAAATCCGGTAATCTTTTTCGCATCAACGATCATTTTGCATACACGACAATGTGGGTGAAGAATTACGTTTTTGAATTTGGCTACTTTAAATTTCTTGAATAAGTTCCGGCTGAAATAATCTAACCAAACACCTGTTTTAGTAAACATTCCATTAGGGAGAACTACCTCCGGATAATCATTTTTGATGCCTACTTTTTTAAATATGTTTGTGCGGTATTTCTTATTGAGTTCAATGATTTCCTTCTGATAGCGGGTAGGGTTTTTGAAGTCATTATCTGAAAAAGTTAAAATCTGTCCTCCCCATTTATTAGTACTACCACCGAAACCGAAGTAACGTCCCTTAATAAGACCTCCGTAATATCCGTTAGTTACTTCAGAGTAGAAGCCCATTTCGTCTTGATTCTTCACCTCATGGTCGCCTGCTTCAAATATGTGAATCTCCCAGTTGGCGTGTAATTCTGCAATTAAACTTGCAGCATAACTGCCATATGCGCCTGAACCTATAATTGCTATTTTCTTCATAATCGCTTACCAATCTTATTGTATGTCTTTTCTGCATTGAATTTGTTTATCTTAAACACTCCTTTTACCATCTGAAATTTGCGTTCGTCGAATATGTGCAGTATTTTTAATGTTTGAGAAAGCCCCACTACGATACTCTCTGGTAGTGATATTAATATAGTATCAGGGAAAAGGGTTTTCACATAGTTTGCCTTGGTTCCTTTACTCTCACGTATAAGCAAATATACTGGTAGAGGATGAATATCTTCAATAACTTTCAGAAGTCCGTATTGCATTTCATCACGGCTCACAATGGGGAGTGTACTTTCTCTGTTGCCTATCAGTAAAGTGAAACCGATTGGTAACATTTTAGCAATACCTCCAATTGGGTTGGGATGGTCTGAAGCAGTAATAAATCCCGGGCGTAGTAAAATAAGTGGTAGCCCTTTCTCATCACGCTGCTTAATGAGATATTCATCTATTAGTATCTTTTGTGCACCATAGCCACCTTTTAATCGGTAGTTATGGTCGATTTCAGTCTCCTCTGTGATTAGTTCTGCTTCATTTGGATATACGCTGATACTGGAAATATGAATCAGTTTCTTAATCTTCTTTTTCTTGCAAAATCGACATAAGGCTTCAATATATGCGAGATTATCTTCAAAAGATTCCTTCTTTAGTAAGATAAAGTTTATCACTACATCTATTTCTTCTAATAGCAAAGGGTTTGTATCTATTTGGGTTATCAAGCCGGTAACTGTGTCTCCCTCACGTTTCTCTTCACCTCGCGAGAAGCAGATTACCGTGTGCCCTATTTGTTTTAGACGTTCTTTTAGGTTACGTGCAGCAAAGGCACGATGACCACAGATTAGTATATTCATGAAAATATATTAGGAAGTGAGTAATTTAAGATAGATGTTTCGTAATTCAGAAAGTACAGTTTGTGGTGTATAGGGACTGACATTCTTCAAACTTTGAGTTCCAAAATTCATTATTTTATCAGGGTTGTCAATAAAAAACTTGATGCTCCTCCATAATGCGTCTTTATCGCCAGATTGATTCAAGAAACCATTTTTCCCATTAGTGATAATTTCCGGAATACCACCTACAGGAGTTGAGATGATTGGTTTTGCATAACTCATTGCTTCAAGAATGGAAATAGGCAATGCCTCATAATATGAAGGAAGAATGAATACATCACACCATTCTATAAGCTTTTCTTTCTTTTCACCAAATACCCAACCTTCAAGAGAGAGTACATCTTCAAGGTGATTCTCTGTAATAATGTTACGAATAAGAGTTTCGTTATCACGGCCACCAAGTTTCAGATAAAACTTACCTTTTAGTTCATTATGGTGTTCTTTTACTACATCAATAAGATCAAAAAGCCCTTTCTTTTCACTTAACCATCCTAAGAATAAAGCGTGGAGTTTTCCATCATCCTGTTTATCAACTTTTGTCAATTTAGGCATTGACACAATATTGTTCAATATAATAAGTTTCTCGGGTTTTATACCGAGTTTGATATAATAATCTCTCCAATACTTAGAAAGTACAATAATTTTATCGCATTTCTGTATAGAATTGAGAATCCATTCCTTGCGATTAGACTTTTGATAGTAATGATCAAATTCACCGGCATGCATGTGAAAAATAACCTTCTTTCTAAAGAAACGTGCAACATCTGCCATCATAACTTTACGTTGAAAAGAGCCATCAGAAGCAACATGGATATGTATTAGTTTGATTTTGTGGTCAAACATTAGTAACAAAATGAACCACAGGTAATGATAGAAAAAATAGAAAGCTTTGTTTAGGGGATTAGTAAATTTCCATGTAGATATATGACGTAAACCTTCAAAATATTGACTGTATGAATTGATAACTGATGATACGCCTCCACCATTAGGACCACTTGTTTTGTAGGTGACACTAATTATGATAATTTGTTTGGCAAGTCTTTTTTCTATGATCGTTTCTTTCATTTTTGTTTATAGATTCTATTTTGTTATAATGTTAAGAATTTGATGTACACTATCTTCAATAGTTCCACTATTATCTATTGTATTTATTTCTTGTTTTTGCAGTAGTCTTTCATAAAGCGCAAAGCGATAGGGGAAATCTGGATTGGTCGTGTTTTCTACGCGACAATCCAAAATGTCCTTCTTATTGCGGATTATTACAAATTGATAACTTTGATGAGGTAGGATGCTTTGGAACTTGACGTACCATTTGCCGTCTAATATATTGTTAATGCGGCATTCGGCACCTAAATCTATGAGTGTATCGTTTACCCAACGGTCGCAAATAATATAGTCTGCATCCAATTTCAATGCTTTACTTCGGGCTAGTTTGTTATCAAAATATGAGCACCAAATATAGAGTTTACAAAATAAGCGACTTTTATAAAGGCGATGTTCCCATACATCACCAAAAGCGTTATGAACTTTTACACTCAACCTTAGCATACGAGCCAACATATTCATTACCTTTACACTGTAATGATTGAAACGCATCCAAATATACTTGGTCGTTTTTCCCTCAACTTCTAAGGCTTTAGTCAGTTCGTTGATGATGGTAGTCTTACCACTTCCATCAATACCTGATATTATTATAAACTTTTTCATTCTTTGATAAGATTAATCCATTGTTTTGATACTTCATTCCATGTGGGGTGTATAGCCATGATATCAAGAGCTTTCTGCGAGAGGTCTGTGTATAAGTCATCGTTTTTCCACAATCGTTTCATATTCTCGGCCAAGCCAACTGTATCACCTGGCTTACAAGTGAGTAATGCATCTTTCAGATATTCTGTAGTGCCATTGTTTTTGAAAGTAATGATTGGAGTACCTAAAGAAAGTACTTCAAAGTAAGTTATGGGTATCTCTGACGGTATAACAAGAAAAGGTAAAATCACGCCACGAGCATATTTCATTAGTGTTTTCAATTCATTTCTATTGACCCGTTCTGTTACAACAGAGACGTTGGCTCTATTTGGCAAAGCATTATAAGCCGCTTCAAAGGCTGTGAAATTAGAACCTATATCTTTCCGCATCAAGAAGACTACTTTTATGTTTTCTTTTTGTTGGGCTAACAGCTTACAAACATTCATCAATACTTGACTGCCTCGTATTGCTGCCGGAGCTCCTGTGAAGAGTAGATACTTCTCGCTAGATTTTAAGTCTATACGTTTTAGTATTTCAGGCTCATCTTCCAGTAGCTCAAAATTATCTTTGCCAGGCAAGATACAAAGGGCGTTCTTGAAACCAGCGGTACGCACTGCTTCAGCCGTGTATGGACTCAATCCCACGATTGAAGAAAAGCCTAGCTTCTTCAATTTATTGATGTGTTTACGATAGGGTGTCAGAGTGTCTATTATATAAGGTTTTGCTGCTGTAAACCCTCCCCATTTCCAAAGAGTGAGATTGTTATACATGGTATATACACCACCGGGGAAGTAGGCGACTTTTTTGCATTTTAATCTGCCAAAAGCCGAGATGTCTTTCAGGGCCTCCCGCCATGGCATCGGATAAATCAATACATCATATTGTCTATTCTCAATAAACCGGCAAAACAGATTGAACTCACGGGGAGCTGTCATAATTTTTATTCCATGAAACTCATAGTCGCCATTCTGGCATGATACCGGTAGGGTTAACACTTGAGCGTCATATCCTTCCTCAATCATCACTTTGCATACTTCAATAACTGTGCGCCAAGGCATCAGAAACTCACGGCCAGAATAGAGATCAACGGTTGTAAACGCTATTTTCATTTGATTATACCTGATTATAATAGTTCATTTATAAAACAGATTTGCTTTGCAGAAGGTATGATTACAAAATAGCAAAGACAAACAAAACATGTGGCTATCCACTCTTTGAAAGGTGTTTTTGCAGAGAAAAATATTCCTGATAGAATGAAAAATATAGGCATGAAGATTCCTTTCGCTAAATTAATAAACTCAAGCCTTTGTTGCATAACTTATTTCTAACCAATTAATTTTTGCTCTTTCTGAAATACATTGCACCATTCTTGCCATTCCACTCGTTCCGGATAAATATCTTTAGCAACTTTATTGTGTTCCATGACGATAATGGGTAATTCATCACTTCGCATGGCTTTCTTGGTGTGTTCTAGTGTAAAGACATAGGAATCGAGGGGATAGCCCGTAAGAAAAGCGATGGTACGTTCCTTCAATGTCCAAAAACAGGCTTTCCAATAATTCCATTCGCCAGCTTTGGGGATGAAACGAACATCAATATCTGAAGTGGGTTTGTAGCAACCTCTAGATAATGAGCCATAAGCTATTGCAGCATCTAAGCATGTAGCCTTTTCCAGTCTTTTCTTCATTGCTAACGTACCTTTGTAGAATTCAGCGGCAGATTTATTACCGGCTCCCATGTGATTATAAACTGCCTTGGCTTGGGCATTCAACATGTAATTCAGTGTATGAGCGATAAATAATCCTAGCCACCATGGTATGACCAAAGATAAAGTAGTTGTCATGCAAAGATCAAGCGCTATCTTAATTATATTTTCACGCCAATTTGCATAAAGCATCCCTTGAAATACCCAGGCTGAAAGAATGGTTAGAAAACCGTAACGAATCCATTCGTCAAGTATTGTACCTTGTAATTTTGGGGGAAGTTTCTTTTTATGTTTAGTAAAAAGTACAGTAATATATTTATTCATAACTTATTTTGATATTATCTTCATGCTATTTTTTTAGATATTGCTCTACATATCGTGTCGCGGTATTTTTCACATCATAAAAGTTAATCACATGTTGCTAACCTTTTTCTATTTGTTCCGTATTATTTTCTTTTCTAAGAAAGATGCTGATAATCTCAGCACAGCTGATTGCATTTCCATTTTCGAAGATATAACCATATTTTCCGTGAGCAATTATTTCTTCCGGTCCTTGACCGGAGGAAACGATTACAGGTAACTTTGCTGCCATTGCCTCAATTACTGTATTTCCGAAACCTTCGAATATACTTGGCTGTACAAATAGGTCATAATCTATTAAATGTTCGAAGATGTATTCTTGTGAGCGTGATCCAAGAAAACTAATATAATTCTCTACATTTAGTTTCTTGACCAGACTTTCAAGGTATTCACGTGACGGACCATCTCCAATAAAGTGAATAGTAAACTCTGTATATCCCATTTTTACAAGTTCGGCAGCAGCTCCAATTAAGATGTGCTGTCCCTTGAATTCATGGGCTAAACGGCTTACACATACTATTTTTAATATCCCGTTGTATTCAATAGAGGTTCGTACTTTTATAAGCTTTGTACAAATGCCGTTAGGGTTGGTGATGGCATTTACTCCTTTATAAGCTAATAACTCTCTTCGCACAGCTTCGGAGATTGCAAACTCCTTTGGAATTTTTTCTATGGCTATTGTATTGCTTGCCGAGGGGAGTGCATGGAGTGTACCATTAGTTATGCGCTTAAAACGTGGATCTAGAATAAAACGATAGAGGTTAGCCCCATGAATGTGAATAGCATCTGGAGAAAAGGTCTCGATAAACCAGTTCAATCGAAATAATGCCATAATATCCTTAGAATTAGCACGACGATTGGCGTAATATAACTTAATTCTTTTATCTAATTTCGCTTTTAACGTTGGTTCTATACTATTGCGTTCAACTATGATGATGCGCACTGTGTGCCCCATTTCAACTTGGGCATTGGCGATGTTGACGAGCATCGTTTCTATTCCACCAAAAGCGAATGTAAAACTTATATGTAGAATTTTCATTTAATAATTAATCTATTTCTGCCTTTAGTACATTATATTTCAGATTGATATATATCGAACCTATTAGGAAATATAACCGGCCAAACCGTAGGTGATATACTAATTTCAGATATTGAGGTATAGATATTCTGTTTAGTTTTTCTATCTCTATCATTATTTCTTTTGCAAGCTTGTAGTTTCCTAAAATGAGAACATTGTCGAGAGTGCGCATTAGAATTTGGCTTATCAATACTCTACCTTCCTCATGCTTTTCCATGTCTTCACGAAACCATTTGAGAAGTAGAGTATTTGCTTTTACAGTTCGGCCTACGGCTTCTTTGTCATTACGAAAAACAGAGCGTGTAACGCTGTCAGTACGATTACGTTCACGTATAGTAACAATCTTATTGGTGAATAAGATTTCTTTTTCTTCTTTATAAAAACGTTTAAAGAATACTCCCTCATTAATACGGAGATCCTCGTGAAATGGATATTTTTTTAATATAGAACTGTCAATAACATGAACAAAGTCACCTGCAACTCTATTAAGAAGAAAATCTTCATACTTGATGACACATGATGACTTGTTGGCAAGTATCTTGTTTTGGGAATATACCTTCTCCATATCATTTGGCGTAAAGCAGTAATGATGGTAATTACTTTGACCAACAATACTGTCAATTGTCGCTAAAGCATCGTCAACAAGGTAGTCATCACTATCAAGTATGATGCAGAAGTTTCCGGTAGAAGTTGTTATCGCTTCATTACGTGCGGCATTGGTACCACGATTTTCCCTAAAAGAGATGAATTTGATATGTGGATGATGATTGGCATATTCTTGAACGATTTGTGGCGTATGATCTTTACTTCCATCATCTACAATAATATGTTCCAGTTCTATCTTATGTTTTAAGTTGCGTATGACACTGTCCATACAGCGAGCTATACAATCTGCTCGATTGAATACTGGAGTTATAATTGAATATTTCATACAAAAGTAATTTGATTAGCACGTAATTCGTTAAATCTCATTACGTTGTTCTTATTGTAAGTGTTTCTTCCTTTCTTGTTAAATAGATCTCTTTAGGATATACTTGAAATGTATCTATTTGCTTGGGATGCTGATATTCTAATTTATATCCTTTTAAATAGTAGTCATTAAGCGTTTCTGTCGAAACTCCAAGCGTTTCATTCTTTTCCACTGTCTGAACCATGTTGATAGGGAATGATAGTAAATGAGGTTGTAGAGGTGCTTGTGCTTCATGAAACCATTTCTTGCGTTGAATAACGTTACAAATATACCCTTCAAGGCTGTTAGGATTGCAAAAATTATATAGTCTATATAGTTTAAGTATGCATTCCTTATTATACACATGTCCATCAACAGAAAATAGATACCCCCAGTTGGTATTCTTGGGCATTGTACTCATATCCCATGATAATATGCCATTGCTTTCAAGTATTCCTGCTTTTGGCTGATTATTCATGCCTTTTCCCAGACGTAAAGAAAATTGCCGTTGGGTTGGTGCTTGACTTATCCAATCTAAAGTGCTTTGATTGATATCGACATCACAAATAAATTTGGAGTCATCGGTCATAAACATAACTTCTGTTGCTGAAGACTGCTCCATAATATCTATCAATAGCGGTCGGAAATTAGTTTTTGGGTGTCTTAAATAAGGATATTTATAAAGTCTTTTTAAATTGTATGGGTTTAAAAGTTCCTTTATAGTATATGGTTTACATCCTTTTTGCTCTTTATGGAAATGGAAATTATTATCTGTAATAAACTTATTTATAAGTGTATAATAACCTTCTTGATAATAATCAGTGGAACTATTAAATATAATATCTACTTGATATTGCGGAGTTTTCCATCTCCTTTTTAGTGATGTCAACAATACATCTAATTGGATTGCCCGGTTAAATGAGAATATTATTATATGTAGCATATTTGTTCGTTTTTTTTAATAGATTGGCTAGTACAGAATTAGCAATGATAGGTCGTATCTATTTCTATACAAGGTGAAATAGTGATTTTTCTTGGATTAGTAATGAAATATGCTCCCCACCAGCCAAATGAACTATTGGTGATAATGGCATGTTTGCAAAGCCCCATTAGTTGCATATCGCGATAACTCTCTATGCCGGTATTCCAATCTACAAACTTTACAGTATCGGTTTTAAAATCAAGACCAAAAATCTTTTCGTTCTCTCGACACCATTCTATACTTCCAGGGTTGGTGAAGAATACGAATACAGGGTTTTTAACGTGTTTGCGGATGTGTTTTACTGCACGTTGAAAATATCCAAATTTGTAACACCATCCGTTAGACGACAACATGTCACCCCGACGTGCGTGAATAGCTATAGCATTGCAACTCTTAAGTATTGCCGCCATCTCTCGATTTTTGGTATCAGAAAAGTCTGGAAAATGGAAGACTTCACGTATTTCTTCATCAATAAGATCTCTATTGTTTTCTCTGAATTTTAGTCCTAGCCATTGTCCGGAAAAGAGATTCTTATTTGAGTTTATAAATATGCGGTTACGATAATCATGACGCCGGATGTACTCCTCTTCATGCCATTTGTTGTTCATTCGTTTACAAAAGTTTCCCAAATAGGTATTCACCAGCTTTCGTTTGATGAGCGAAAGCATATCAGTTTCTTTACCTGTCATGAAACGTTTTTCCGAGAAATCTCCTTTTGTATTGACTAGTTCTAATCCTGCGTTACGAAATGCATTAGTGAAGTGAACAGGATAGTTCATGTTCTCTTTCCAAAATTCGGTTCTTCTTATTTCCGTTATAATTTGATTCCATTGCTCTTCAGTGAACAGAGTACGGATATTTGCTGGTGTCGATATACCGAAAATACGATTTAACTCATAACCATTCCATTGGCATGTCACTTCGTTGCATTCTGGAATATCATAGATAATCGTTTCAATGTAAATATCCTCGTCGGGGTTCATCTTTTTCATGGCAAGATACTCGCAATAAGAAAGCATCTGATTACCGAGACCGGATTCTATGTGAATTACTTTCATAGGAATTATTTAATTGTTTTGATGAATTTGGCTGGGTTACCCGCCCACACTTCACCACTGGGTACGTTACGGGATACAACACTACCGGCTCCGATTATAGACTTTTCCCCGATAGTAACCCCCTTAAGAATAATGCAATGAGCTCCGATGAATGCCAGATCTTCAATTATTACGGGAGATTTCTTGCGCTTTTCAATATCACTTTTATCATTTCTATCCCGCCAGTCGAGTGAGTGAAAATCTGTGTCGAATATCATGCTGCCGGCGCCTATCTTAACTTTGTTCCCAATAACTATTTTTTCATGGCATTGAATAATGGTATTAGTAATACCTGTATCGCTACCAATAATTAATGAAGCACCGTCTTTAACGTTAATTTTGCTACCGCCAGTCATGTCAATGCTGTTATTTATTCCAGATGAGCAAGTAAAGCCATCTCCTAAAATCACGTTAGTATTTTTCCCTATGTTGATCTTCGTTTTTCCAATAAAAGATGTTTTTGACGGATTAAAAATAACATGATGGTATGCCAAAGCGCCCTTTACGAAGAGAGGCTGAATTAAATTAGTAAGATTCGATCCTACTTTATTTGCTAATTTTATGATAATGAAAACTACTTTGCAGACGGTATTGCTCATTGTTTTTATATTTTTTCTGAAAACGATGTTCTATTTCGGAGATGCGGAGAAATAGGAGGGGTATAATCAAGCAACTGGAATATGTTATGTTACTGCCATTAAGCCCTGTTGCAAGCAAGTATAACATATAGAGCATGCCCATTTGAGCATATTTGTTATTTGGCGACCAGCGTTTGAATATTCTTATCATTTGAAAAAATATTAATAAGAATAGAAATGTACCTACATATCCCAAATAAGATAAATGATTTGCGTATGAAATATCCGGAGTAAAAATGGATAATGTACCCTCACCATCTGATGTTAAAAGCTTTGTTATTCCTAATCTTTGTGCATCGAAGGGGGGAAGCTGAACAAATAAACCTAATCCGAATATTTTGTTAAGAATATCACTTGATAAAATTTCTTCATTTCTATTTTTTATAAGCCAAAGGCGGAAGGCAAATGTCGCATCTCCGTCAGGTCTTTCCATTGTTGTTATTTGTCCAGATAATATTTGGTGAAAATCTTTAGATGTTTTTTTACCTGTATCTCCACTAAGAACAGTCGCATTAACTAGAATAACGAGAAACAAAGATAATATTCCATATAAAATCTTCTTCCCTGTACTGGCTTTGAATATCAAAGATGCCAATACAATCAGAAATACGGTATAGATTAGCATGCCGCGGCTTTGCACAAACAAGAGAGTAATGAAACAAAGTATGATAAAGAATATTTTGTTTTCTTGAGTTCAACTTATAAATGCAACTTTTTGGGTGCGGATAATAAGCAATAA
>ERZ779855.1357-NODE-1357-length-16565-cov-4.713689_pt1 | contig 16565 bp, 20 predicted proteins | sample MGYA00511370_ERZ779855 | MGnify/ENA primary metagenome ERZ779855 (study PRJEB29588, sample SAMEA1967319) | human gut metagenome | biome: human gut; feature: human-associated habitat; material: faeces | place: Denmark | collected 2008/2010 ...
AACCCAGCTGTAAAGCCAGAAACAACACCTGGTACAACTAAACCAGAAACAACAGCTATAACAGAACCAAAGAAAGAAACAGTAAAGAAAGTCAACACAGGTGACAATACTAATGTGATGGCTTATGTAGTGGCTGCAATTGCGGCAATTGGTGTGATTGCATTAACTATAAAAAGTAAGAAGAAGTAATGAAGAAATTCACGACTAAAAAATTAGCGATTGCCTTTGTCGCAATCGCTTTTCTCTTTATATTTGGCTTTACAGCTTATCGTGGTGTAACTGGACAATTCCAGTCTCACTCTACTATTAGTAATGAAGTAAAGAGCGCCACAAAGAAGAAAGATACTTCTAAAAAAGAAGAGACAAAACAAATAGAGTCACAAGAAGAATCAAAGAAGACTGATACAAAATCATCTGATTCTTCTAGTAAACAAGAGACTAAGAAGCAGGAAACAAAGAAAACAGAAACAAAATCCGCTTCTAGTAAACAAGAGACTAAGAAACAAGATACAAAAAAGCCAGAAACAAAATCTTTTTCTACTAAACATAAGACAAAGAAGACAGAAACAAACACTTCTTCTAGTAAACATGAAACCTCTGCGCCTCAGCATGTAGAAACACCTAAGCAGGACACACCTGTAAAACAGACAGTTTCTATTAAAGTCATTGGCATTAATACGACAATGATGCAGGGAAATATAGAAGTGAATAGTTCTTCTACAGCTTATAGTGTCTTAAGAGAACTTGCGAAACAGAATGGTAAGAGTATCTCTACAAAAGGGTTTGGGTCTACTGTTTATGTATCAGGTATAGATGGATTAAAGGAATTTGATCATGGACCAAGTTCTGGATGGATGTATAAAGTGAATGGTACACCACCAAATATTGGGGCAGGAGCATATAGGTTAAAAGCAGGAGATCAAGTCATCTGGTATTATGTCAACATTGAACAATAAGACAAGAGAAATATGTTTGATAGGTATTCTCTCTGCAGTCAATATTGCCTCTAGAGTGGCAATGCAGGCCTTACCTAACTTTAAACCTGTTACATCTATCATTATTATATCCGTTCTCTTATTTGGATTATCATTTGGAATAAAACTCACAGTAGTAACAACTATTGCATCCAATATGATTCTAGGTATGGGAACATGGACAATCTTTCAGATTCTTTCATGGGTTGTCATATGTTTACTCACTCAATGTATCAGTGACTTCTATAAGAAGATCAACAAAGAACCACCATTATTTCTTATGGCTCTCTATGCCTTTTTAATGGGGTATGTCTTTGGATTTATCGTCTCACTCGAACAATTGATCATTGGTGGTCCGGTCTGGTTTGGTATCTATTATGCCCAGGGGCTCTTATTCGATACATTCCATGCAGTAGGTAATTTTGTTTTTTACTTACTTTGTGCACCTATACTTATGCGTTTATTTAAAAAAGAAATGTCTCAATATACAAAAGACTATTACAAGTGATTCAATTACGAATCACTTTTTTGTTATGTAATAAACATATCATCAATATCTGAAAGATACATTTTACATATGATATAGAAAGTCTATAATCACAAGTGGATGGAGGTTAAAACTATGACACCATTATTTCCACGTGTTCAAGAAGTAGAGAACATATTTCACAAAATACTCGCAAGTAAAGAAGCTTGTGCAAGACTGAGAGAAACATTCAATTCAAGTCTAGAAGACTTTCAGGGATCAGAAGAATTAAACAATGAGACCTTTTCAAAAGTCGTTCTAGATAGTTATTCAAATCAGGATATCAGTGCATTACTACTCGCTATATGTGGTAAATCTATGTTTGATTTATTACGTGATGCTTATTTGGTTCCTCAAACATTTCATGGTAAAGCAGGAGAAAATCCAGTACTACTTACATCACCTTCTGGAGATCTGTTAGAGGGGAAGGATGTCTCACACCATACAATGAGACGTTTTAAAGATATCCTCTCACAACATCAGCCTGTTCCCCGTTCCCTTGTTTATCTGGCTGATGGCTATGATATAGAACGTTATTATAAGCATGATGGATCAGTAGACCAAAGAAAGACAGATGCAGTCAGAGGCATCTTACTTCTTTATGCACTTCCTGATACTAAGAAGCTTCATCTAACAGCTGCGCAGGTTTATGCAATCATCTGGGATACATTCTTCAGTATTCAAAAAGAAGCACCTCTTGCTCGTGTCTATTATGGACAGGAAACTGGAGAGAAGAATGATAAAGACTATGATGAAATCGCAATATTACTTCCTACTCATTTGTTTAGAAGACAGATGGTTGAGCATATGGAAATCATTGATGGATTAGTTCTATCTTGTAGAGAAAAAATGATGGCTGAAGCCGGTAATGATAGTTTGGAGTTGTAATTATGCCTAGAATCGGATTACGTATTATTAAAACAAGTATTGCCGTCTTCATCATCATGGTATTATTCACTCTCTTTGGTGTACAGAGATCACCTTTCTATGTCCTTATAACCACAATTATCTGTATTCAGCCAGATAAAGAGAATGAAAAGAACCAGGCACTTGTAAGAGCCCTCGGCACACTTATAGGGGCTATTACTGGAGCTATTGTCATGTTTTTACAGCCTTTCATCCATATTGATCTCGCATGGGATTTACTCAATGCATTATTTATTATGTTGACTATTTACTTAACAGTCTTATTTAAAGTACAACATATGGCATTTATGGCCTGTGTGGCTTATCTAAGTGTTGCAGTTATTCCTCATGCTGGTATTTCACCTTACGCATTTTTATTCTATCGTGTCTTAGATACATGTATTGGTGTAGGGGTAGGTTATCTTGTCTGTACATTACATTTACCCGTTAAGCGTAGAAATGATGTTCTATTTGTAGCTGAACTTGATGATATGGAACAGACAGCACACCAACAGTTAAATAACTTCAATAAGACACAATTGAATAAACTTGTAGATGATGGTGCCTTGTTTACTATCATCACTAAAAGAACACCTGCATCCATGCAGGCAGAAATTGAACATCTTAAACTACATCTACCAGTGATCGCATTAGATGGCGCAATATTGTATGACGTACCAAAAAACGAACTATTATGTACCTATTCCTTACCACAAACATTAGGTTCAAAAATCACTCGATTATTAGATGATAAACATCTTAATTACTTCTATCACGTTCTCAAAGACGATGTATTATTGACATATTATAATAGTTTCGACCAGTCCGAACAAATGGACTATTATGATATGATGCGTCAATCCCCTTATCGTAATTACATCTTTGGTATGCCTACACACTCATATCAGCCTCTTTATATCAGTGTTCTTAATACAAAAGAGATTATCTATGATATTATAGATGACCTGATAGATTTAGGATTACATAAACAATTGCGTTATTTTGTAGAAGAAGATTATTTTGAAGGCATGTGCTTACTTAAGATTCTTTCTTATGAAGCGACACCTCAAAACATGCTGGAAAGATTAAAGGAAAAGTTAGATATTAAAGAAAGTCTTGTCTATGGTTCATCTGATTCAATATGTGATGTCATAGTACCGGACAATGATTTCAATAGTATAGTAAAAAGTATTCATAACGAATATGAAGGAATTCAAATGAAAAGAAGACAGCCATGATAGCTGTCTTCTTTTCATTCATGGGGGGAGTCTCAATGTATATTCAATTCATGATCAATATCATGGATTTTTTTGTTTGTATACTTATTTGCAACTCCCATGATTAAAGTACTTAATAATACTGCAATAATAGTTAGAATAATATAGATCATAAGAATCACCTCTTTCATGTCTATACTATACATGTAAGTTGTGTAGTTCATATGTATTCTCTATGTATTTATTATGTTTTTTTACAATCCTTCCAACATATCCTCAAATGTGATACCTAGAGAAAATCCAAAATGGAAATAATCATCTAAAGCATCCTGTAACTTAATAGGACTATAACCATTTCTTAAATCTAGAATATCCTGATTGACTTTAAAGAGTAAATCAACAGAACTACTCTTTTCAGGCATTTCTTCATGACTCTTGATTTCATCAATCTGTAAGTCATACGCAATACTCATTAATAAGCGCATACCTTCAATATAAGTGTCTAAAAGAGCGTTTTGATCAACCTGAGTATCTTTATCCCAGAATGTATAAACATGTCCTAATTCTCCTGTATTATATACACATTGCATAAATGCGAGAAGCTTGTGGTCAATCTTCTTAATATCTAGAATCTGACCTTTAGGAATATCTAATTCTCTGTTTAATACTAACTGATATAATTTTGATAATTCATTCATTTAAATCACCTCTTATATACTATTATAGTCAATTAAAAAAGAGAATCACGTAGATTCCCTAAATAATTCCTAAACCTTCTATTAAAATTTTAATACCTATGAGAATAAGAATAATACCACCAGTAATCTGTGCTTTTTGTTCATATTTATTTCCAAACACATGACCAATATAAACACCAGCAGATGCAATAATAAATGTCGTTAAACCAATAATAGAAATAGTCATGAAGATATTGATTGATTCAAAAGAGAACGTAACACCTACTGCAAGTGCATCAATAGCAGTTGCGATAGCAAGCATCAACATTGTCTTCCAAGAGAAGTCATCATTCTGTTTTTCTTCTTCAAAAGATTCTTTAATCATATTGATTCCAATAAATGCGAGTAGGATAAACGCAATCCAGTGGTCAATAGAATCCACTAAACCACTCAATGTAGAACCAAGACAATAACCAATAAATGGCATCAATGCCTGGAATCCACCAAACCATACACCGCATAACAATATATTCTTAATAGATAACTTCTTTACAGATAATCCTTTACATACAGATACCGCAAAAGCATCCATGGATAACCCAATGCCAATTAATAATATTTCTATACTAGACATCTTTACACCTCAACTGGAATATAATCTTCCTTTACAACCTCATAATGCATATTAGATGCAGTCAGTTCATTAAGTTCATCTAAGAAAGAAGTATCTCTTAAATAAACATCATAATGAACTTCTTCATCATATTCAGTATTCATTAATAATAGGTTCTTAGATTGTATTAAATAAGATACCTTACGGCTGAAGTGATAGTCAACACTAATACGATAAAGCTTGACGAGTTCTTTATCGACTATTTCTGCTTCTTTTAAAGCATCTGCAACACTATTTGTATAAGCACGAGTCAATCCTCCAGCTCCTAGCTTAATCCCACCAAAATAACGTGTCACAATCGCAATCACATTATCTATTTTCTGTCTCTGTAATACATTCAACATAGGAAGTCCTGCAGTACCTGATGGTTCTCCATCATCATCCGCTTTTTCTAAAGGACCGACACGATAAGCGACACAGTTATGTGTTGCGTCATCTTTAGAATAGAGTTCTATTAAGTCTTTGATTTCTTTTTCATCATTACATGGAATCAGGGTTGTAATGAACTCTGATTTCTTAATAATGATTGTATTTGTCGTTGTTTCTTTAATTGATCTCATAGTTTCACCCGTTCGTATTATATCCCATTGGTTGTAAAATAAAAAGAAATAAACTATAATATACATAGTGAATTATCACTGATGGGGTATTAAAAATGAGTAAAATAGCGATTATTGCAGACAGTGGCTGTCAGATTGATATCAATGGAGAGCATGAAGGTATTTATATTGCACCATTATGTATTGGTCATGGTAGTCAGACATATTTAGATCAATTAGAAATCACAAGTCTTGATGTATTTAATCAGATGAAGGAAACAGATGATATGTATACAACATCTCAGCCTTCGACTGGTTCTTTAATGAAGGCTATGGAAGATGCGAAAAGCGACGGTTATGATGAGTTAATTGGGATTCCTATCGCAACTGGTTTATCATCTACATTAAATGGTATGCAGGTTGCAGCTGATACAGTAGAAATGCCTATTACTTTAATCGATTCTCAAGGAACAGCACATGTTCAAAAAAAGCTTATTGAAGCAGCACGAAATCTCATAGAAAAGGGTCAGTCTGTTTCTGAAATTAAAGAAAAGCTTGAAGATATGGTTAAGCATTCAGGTACAATTATTTTTACACCAAACTTGAATCACCTTAAAAAGGGTGGGCGTATTACGCCTGCAGTCGCAATGCTTGGCAATATGTTGAAGCTTGTCCCAGTTATGGAATTGAATAGTGAATTAGGTGGTAAGATTGATACTTTAGGCAAAGTAAGAACAACACGTAAGGCCTGTAAGATGCTTGCTGATCGTGTTGTTGAAAGAGGCGCAAATGCGAAAAATTATACATTTGCGGTTGAAGATGTTCTTGCACCTGAAGAAGCTCAGCGTGTAAGAGACTATCTTGAAGAACAATTAGGTCCATGTCAAGTTACCATGAGAGAGTTACCAAGTGTTGTAGGTGCTCATATGGGAATTGGTGGTATAGGAATCCAATTCATCAAAAATCTCGCAGAATAGGAAGCAGATGATGAATCTGCTTTTTTTGTATAGAAAGGAGGTATATATATGCAAAGAGAATTTGAAATGGTTGTACAGACAAGTGCAGCTACACAGAGTTTACGTTATTTATTAAAAAGCGGTGATATGACGTGTATCACAAAGGGAGAAATTACTAAAAGACTAGAAGCGGCAGTCCTTTTACAGGATTTAAGTTTTCAGGCTGTTATGACAAGTGGTGAAGTCGTAGAGGATATGCTGGAGAATACCTATGAGGATTATGATGAAGCATTAAGAGATTCTATTCAGACTCATGGAATTGTATTTAAGGATTATACCTTTGCGGTGACTTATAAATATGACGAAGAAGCTGTCTTTAAACCTTTCTTCTCTAGACAATATGGGGCAGACTTAGGTTTTTCACTTCCATTAGTGGATGATATGAAATATGCGAATATGTGTGTATGTCTTGCATTAATTAAATTATCAAGAGAATATGTACGCACAAGCGTAGGAATAACTCATGATTATACAGATGTGAAGCCTAGTATTCATCTTACATTTAAACCAGGTATATTCCTACCTAAGCTACTAACAGAAAAGCCATATACAGAAATGACATTCAATGCAGTCTATGCTGCAATATATAAACTACGTGCTGCAATACGTTTCTTCTCATATGATCATACAGAAGAAGCTTATAAGAAGTGGATCACTTTGATAGAAGAAATGAGTACTCGTCCTTATGATGGTATATTAGATGATCTAGATGAATTAGATTATGTGCCATCACAAAAAGAAGAGCTTTATGTATATGAAGATAAGGTCAATGGTGGAGGTACTGTTCAGTGCTTAAATAACTCATTTTATGCATTAATACTCTGGGCCGCTATATTGACTAAAGTCATGAATGAACAGTTCTTATATGAAACAAACTACCCGGACATGAACTTATGGGATTACTAGCCAAAAAGAAAATATTCAAAACACCTATAAATAGGCTTTGTCAGTGTAAACTTTGACGCATTAATTCTTTCTCTTCGCTATAATAGTGTTAGAAAAAAGAGGAGGGAAAGAATATGTTAGAAAGTTATAAAGAAATTACATCAATCTCATTAAATAAGTTAAAGGACTATTTAGATATCATTGATGTATATCATGATTCATTTATTGATACTTGCAGAAGTCAGAAGAAAATAGAGGCTTATATTAAGGCACATCAAAAGAAATACTTAGGACTTGCTTTAAAGAAACTCTATGAAATTGATGATATGCAATGTCTAGAAAATCATCTTGTAATGATTGAGTATTTATTTGGAGATCATCCACGTATTCAATCATTGAATAAAAAGTTATGTAACTATATGCTGCACAATGGATCACCAATAGACGTGTATCGTATTGTGAGACATCTGATGCCTTTCTCATATGTTGCTCTTATTTCTATATTAGTAGAGAAAGAAGTCATTACTTATGCACAGGCTGCTTACTTCTCTTTGGTAGAAGAAGATATTGAAGGGGCTTATGACTACTTAGAAAATTGCGTTGTGGAACCAGATGAATCACTTTTAAATCTTTATGCATCTTATGACTTGATTGGTTATTTCCTACTTGTGGATCATTATAGTAAAAGGGTATCTTACCAGGTATCAGGAGGCATAAGATGGGAGAAAAAATGTGGGCTGTCTTCTCATTATTGATGAATTCAGAAGAATGTATCAGTGCAGAAGAAATACAGCGTCAATTAGAAGAAAAAGGTTATGATATTGGTTTAAAAGCTGTTTATGCAGTGATTAAACAGATTAATGCATTTACATCTTTAATGTTTGGAAAAGAAATAATCAAAGCAGTGAGACGTTTTGGTTATATTATTGAAACGGGCTATTTTGATGAAGCACAACTACAGTTATTGATTGATATGGTGAATTATCGTCAGGACTTAAGTCGTGCAGATAAAGTAGAATTGATTAATAAACTACTAAAGTTCTCATCCGCAAAACAGAAGGATTATTTAATCATTCCTGAATTAGAAGAAGATGAAGAAGAAGTTTATTCACTTAGTAGAAACTTAAAGACCATTACTTCCGCAATACGTAATAAGAAAGATATACGCTTTAAGTATATTGATTATGCAATCATTGATGGACATCCTGTAGAAACACATTCTACAAAAGGGAATGCGGGTATTAGTCATGAATATTATAATGTAAGTCCTTATAATACAGTTATTGTGGATGGTCATTACTATTTACGTGCTTATTATAATAAGCATAAGGATTCATTGACTACATTCCGTATGGATCGTATTAGAGATTTACAGTATAGTCGTACATATTATTTTGATTTTGATGATGAAAAGAAGATTAGTGAATCTTTAAGACAATCATTAGAGAAATCAATGAATAGTTTCTTTGATGGTGAAGAAATTACATTACATATTAAGTTTGATGCAGCACTTATTAGAGAGGTTGTTTCTCGTTTTGGAAATGAGATTACTATGACTAAGACTATTCCTCCAACTGGTTATAATAATAAGCAGTTATGGTATGAAACACGTATTGAAGGGATTATCTTTAATACAGGTTTGATGAACTGGATTAGACAGTTTGGTCCTATGATGGTTGTAGTAGGTCCAGAGAAATTAAAAGATTCTATTGTGTCTGCATTAGAAGAGAACTTAAGCTACTATAAAAAATAGGTGTACATTATGTATATACTAGAATTATGTCAGGGTGAAGTGAGTCATGAGATTGGTTTATTTCATACGATAGAGGATGGAAGAGAGCTGATTTCACAATTAGATGGATACAAGTATGAAGTGATAGAAGGGTTTGAGTATGAATACTTTGATCCTACTACTGTACCTGATTATGTAGAACTAAAATATAATGGTCATATTGTACCTTTTACTACATATATGTTTACTGGTGTTAGAAGAGTAGATATTTATTGGAAAGAGATCATTGACTTATCTAAACCAGGAAATGGAATGATTGAAGGAACTACTAGAGTGGATGCTTATTCTATACCTAATGATGAACTTAAGGACTACATAGAGAAAAGAGAATATAACTATATATGTGTTAAAGAATACTTAGAATCTAAGGGGCATGAAGTAATACGAGCTTATTTTGGTTCTGAAGATGGCGAAGCCATCTTATATACAGACCCAGATGAGTGGCATTTCTTAACACATATGGATCCTGATTTTGTGGAATCTGAAGACATATTAAAAGACTTAGGCATTTTGAACCGCCCCTGTCAAGTAGACAGGTGAAATAATTAAAAACATGTACCCTTGCCTGCCACGTAGTGGCAGGCAATTTTTTTATGCATAATGTGTCGCCTTATATTTCTGTATCGCCTTATTCTCAGGTATTGGATACTGAACTGGATTCTCATTGCATAATGCTTCACTTCTTACTTCATAAGGTGTTTTCACACCAAATCTTCGTTGATATCTTTCATCACTGTAATATCTTATCCATTCTTTTATTGCTTCTTCTAATTCCTCTCTTGTTTCATATTTCTTGCCATAATGATATATCTCACATTTAAGTATTCCCCAGAATCCTTCCATTGGTCCATTGTCAATGCAGCAGTGAACTCTGGACATGCTCTGTTCCATGCCATTATCCTTAAGCATGCGCACAAAGACTGGACTCGTATACTGGAAACCTCCATCACTATGAAATAACGGATGTGCTCCTGGATTAGCGTCTACAGCTGATCTGAATGTATCAAAGACAAGTCTATTATCGTTATGGTCACTAATTGCATATCCTACTGGATATCTGTCATAAAGATCTAGTATCAGGCTTAGATATAGTTTATTTTCATTATTCTTTCCATATTTGAACTCAGTGACATCTGTTACCCATTTTTCATTAGGTCTTGATGCATTAAAGTCTCTTTTAAGATTATTCTTGGCTGTGTTATTGCTTTTTCTGACTGTACAGCTTCTTCTTTTCGGTCTTATGATTGACTTGATGCCAAGTATTTTCATCACCTTGTAGACCTGCTTGTCATTGTAGTTCTTGTTTTCATCTCTGTTTATTCTATCTGTCATCATTCTGTAGCCAAGCGTATGATTGAACTTCTCATCATACTTTCTTACAAGGTCAGCTAGTTCCTCATTTTCAAGATCTCTTTCGCTTTTGCTATGCTTAAGCCATTTATAATAGTTCGCCCTCTTTACATCTAATATCTCAAACATGGCTGATAAGCTTACCTCTTTGTCTTCTTCCTTGATTTCCTTGATTGCCTGATATTCATTCTCGAATCTGCTTGTTCTGCATATCCTCTCCTTTCTATCTCCTCCACTTTTTTTAACAGTCTTATCTCCAGATGAGCCCTCTCCAGCTCACGTTCCTTTTCTCTCAGCTGTTTCTTTAGAAGGCCGAGCTCATCTAGCTCCTCATCCTTTTTTCGGCGTCCACGTCTGTCTGATAATCCGTCTTCACCTTTTTCTTTGTACTTTCTGACCCAATTAAATACATTTGAATATGCTACATCAAACACTTTGCACGTTCCTGAATAATCAAGATCGTGTTCCATGCAGTACTTTACTATCTCTATTCTTTCTTCTTTTGTAACTTTTCTGCACTTTGCCATATAGATTTCTTTACCTCCAGGAATATAATCCTTTAACTCTATATGATCATTATATAACTTTACCCATACAAGTACTGTCCCACATGCAGGAATTTTATACTTTACTGCGATATCTCTTAGTGAACCTTCCCCAGCTAGATATGCTTCTACAACCTTCCTTTTAAACTCTTTGGTATATGATTCATTTGCAGTCTTCTCATCAAATGCAGAATCGCCATATGCTTGAAAGATTCTAATCCACCTTTGAACTGTAGTTATACATACATTTATTTCTTCAGCTAGACTAGTAACTGATTCACTGCCATCTAAGTATCTTCTACATATTTCAATTTTTTGTTCTTTTGAAAACTTACTTTTTCTTCCCATAAGAAAACCTCCTCAGCAAACAGTGCTTTTAATTATTTGCACTGTCTACTGAGAGGTCATCATATCATTTAGGTGTCTGAGTCTTTTTACGAGATCATATTGTTTATCTTATCCTTTAAAGCACTATAATAACGACGACTAATAGGAATAGAAGTCCCATCTACAAGAAGTGCAGAATCTTTTGTGATTTCCTGTACCATCTTTAAATTTATAATATAACTACGATGGCACATCGCAAATGAATCTTCTAAACGTTCCAGTAAATCTGCAAGCTTTTCAGATGTTGAATAAGTCTGTGTAGGAGTCATAATCATTGTTGTTCTTAATTGTCTCTCCATATAGAAGATATCCTTCTGTAAGATGTTATATTCTTCTTTATTCCAGAAAATCTTTAAAGAAGCTCTTCTTTGTTTATTTAATGCTTCATTTGCGAGTGATAAAGCATGTGGTAAATACTTCTGATAATTCTTCTTGAGAATAAAATAGATATGTTCTGTATCATACACATCACTCACATAATCTTCATACGACGTCATATAAATAATAATTGTATGAGGTGAAAAGACATTAATCTGTTTAGAGAACTTAATGCCATTACCATCAGGTAAATCAATATCCATAATCACAATATCATAAGGCTCTTTATCCTTCATTGCTTCTTGAATACTATTGTATAAATCATTCCCTTTATAAAAAGAATTAATCGCATGCTTAGGCAAAGAAATTGTTTCTAAAAAGGATAATATTTGATTATGTTGTATTTCATTATCCTCACATAACCCAATCTTAAGCATAATATCTCCTCCTATACTTTCAACATAACAAGTGATGTAAATGTATCACCATTATCAATCCATTGGACTGATCCATCATGCTTATTCGCGATATCTGTAATAATAGATAAACCATAACCATGATGTACTTTATCTTCTTTGGTTGTTTCTCCTGTAAACTTCTTCTCTTGTTTTGAATTCACCATCTTAATATGTAAATAACCCATATGATCACTTATAGTCAATGTTAATGATGAATTAGAACATCCAAGACATGCTTCTATTCCATTATCTAGTAAATTAAAGAGAACTGCAGATAAGTCTGTATCAAATCTATTCGCATACTCAGTCACTACATGATAATGAACATCAATACCTTGTGTATTTGCATATTCTTTCTTTGATTGTAGAATTGCGTTAAGTAGAGAATCAGAACAAATAGGATGCATTCTTACAGATTCAAAATGATCAGATAACTGCATAAGTGTTTCTTTTGCTTGATTGACATCATTGTTTTCCAACATCCCACTTACAGCCTTTAAGGCTTTTTTAATTTCATCTTGGAACTCTTCTGCATTGTCTTTCATTACTTTTAATTCTGTTTCCTGTTTCTTTCTAAGTTTCTGATTTTTCATCATTGTATCAAGCTTAATATTCTGTTCAGTTAAGTCAAAAATCTTTTTGATAGTATTGTACACTGATACAACAATACTCATTATTGTGATAAGCATAAGGAACTGAAATAAACCAATAAAAGAGCTTAATTTTGGTGAAGTAAGACTCATTTTACTTAAAAGGCCAAAGATAGAAGAAAAGATAATACATAAAAAGGTCATTTTATAAGACTTCATTGTTTCTCCTCCTCAATAATATTACGAATATATTCTTTAGCTTCTTCATTTTTAGAAGATTCAATTAAGTGTGCCAATGATAATAAGTGATTCGCAATATCATGATTCCAATGACGTATCTCGATATATTGCGCTTCTGTTTCTTTATAAGATGTTAATTGGGATTCTACAAGTTCTACCTGCTGTTTTTTCAAAGCAATATCATGAGTGGACTTAGAAATCTCTTTAAATAGTCGGTTGAATAAAATAATCAAGAAAATCGTTGCAACCATACTAATTAGAACAAGGAATAAAGAGAGTTTTATAGCAGATGGCGCTGCAAATAAATTATTAATAATGATCACTGCCACAAAATAGAAACATGTTCTTAAAATTAATCCTGATTTTAAAACAGTAAAGGAGTTCTTAAGAAGAGAAGCCGCTTTTACTGTGAGTAACAAGACGAATGATCCAGTCAATAATGAGAATATACTAATAAGTATATATTGATTGTTTGTCTTAAATAATACAGGAACCATATTAATATGTGGAAATAGTGGACTGATTGCAACAAAAACAATCGCAAGAATTGTTTCTGCAGTCAATGAAAAGGTAAGTAACATAAATGTAAGTGTTAATTTATGTTTCATATCTCCTTCATAGAATAGCGAAGGAAGAAACATAAAGATGTATAATAGATAAGTAGCTAGATATACATGTTTCTGTAGTGATAGATAAAGTACTACAAAGAGAATATGAAGTATGATACCAACAAGCAGAATATGATCTGTTTTTGGTTTTAATAGCTGATAATATAAGTACTGAGCGCTAGTTAGTACATATAGCATATAAAGTATAAATATAATAAATGATTGCATATGAGCCTCCCACTCTCTATTATAGATGGGAAAATCACGAAAGAGGCTCATAATGCATAAAACAACAAGTAATTGCCATGAAATACATAAAATGTGATATAAAGTGTAATTATTACATATAATAGGGGAGATTATCATGAATGTTAGAGAGATGTTTGGAGAGGAAAGATTCAAAGAAATCATAGAACGTTATGCATATATTGTTGATTCATTAGATGAAGAATCAAGAAGATATGTCTGGTATTCAATAGATATAGTAAGTAATGCAACAAAAGAGTTTGATGCTCTTCAAGAAAAGTATATTCAATATCAGCAGTTTGGAAATATGGATGATGCCTCTTATTTACAATTATTGGAGGATTTAAGTTCAAATGCATTTGTCCTGGATGAACCGGATTTATGTATTACATATTTAAAGGAGATTTATAAATTTTATGATAGTCGATTTCCTGAAGATGATCCTCAAACATTGAGTGCCTTAAATCGACTTAAAAGAGAGTCTATAAGATTACAGTGATATAGTAGGAATTTGGATGTTTTAAAGGATTACTATTTTACACAAAAATCTTTATATGGAATAAGTGACTCAACATGTGAAGTATTAGAGCGTATCATTGATGTTTATAGTAATAAAGGAGATACAATCCATTGTCGTGAATACAATAAGTATTTATATGAAGATGCATTAATCACATATGGATTTGATAGCGAAAGAGCACTTAAGGCTCTTTATCAGGCAGCAGCTTTTTCCTATAATCTAGGAGAATATGAAAAAGCATTATTAGAAGCACAGCAATGTTTTTCAATGCAGAAAAAGAAATTCACATTACATCATGATGATACATTAAGCACTTATTATTTGATTGCTTCCTTATATTATAAACTTGAGAAATATCAAGAAAGTTATAAAGCAGCTTGTCAATGTCTACCAATAAGAGAAGAAGTGTCTGGTGTATATGATAAAGAAACTGCAAAAGTTAAAGAATTATTGGCTAATCTTTATGAACAATTTGAAGAGTACGAGAAAGCCTTAGATTTATATAGAGATATTCAACTATGTTATAAATTGAAGAATGACCGTATAGGTTGTAGATGCATAACCATTATCCGCAAAAGCAAGCAGAGGCAGTCTGAGCATCATGAGACCATCATATCTGTGAGAATTTCTATGAGTGAAGGCAACAAACTTGTTTATATCTATCCTTTCCGTAACTTCAATCACAGTTCTTGAAATATCATCAGCAGGTATATCTTTTTCAAAAGAAATTCAAAAGAAGTTTTGATTAGTACGCCTTAACGCTTGACTTATATATATATATAATTTAGGTGATGGAGGGAAACTGCTATGGAAAAACAACAAATAGATTTATATCTAACGGCAAATGCCAAATATTTTGAAGCAAGTGCAATCCCTGTTCTTCGCCAAAAGCTTGAGAAAGCTTCAGATGATACATTGGTTGCAATTCAATCTTGTGACTTAAAAGATCCTACTACTATGTTGTTAGTTTCAATATTTCTTGGGACACTTGGTGTCGATAGATTTATGATTGGCGATACAGGCATGGGAATTTTAAAATTATTAACTTGTGGTTGTTGTGGCGTTTTGACAATTATTGACTGGTTTACTATTAGTAAAAAAGTTAAGCAAAAAAATCTAGCTACAATTTCAATGATTATTTAAAAATGAAAAGGAAAGATATTTTCCTAGATTTAATTATGTTAGGGACTGTTTCAGTTATATTCAACTTGGTAGATATTAGGATATGTCCCTTTTTTTATTTATTTAATATTCCATGTCCTGGTTGTGGTTTAACACGTTCTGTCTTAGCAATATTAAAATTAGATATAAAATCTAGTGTTCAATATAATTTTTTAGGAATAATAATTGTTATTGGTTTCATATTTTATTTCCTAGTATACTTCTTTGATAAAAGAAATATAGTTAACACTTTCCTTGTTAAAAACAAGAAAATGGTAATAATTACGGCAATAGTGTTATTGATTATTGCAGAAATAATAAATTTCAATAATGAATTATTGTATTAATGACTCAATATCAATAGTGGAAGCTATCTCCTTTCTTTTATTCAAACTCATATGTGAATCCAAGATGAAGGAGCAATGTTATTAAGTTAAAGAAAACTAATACCATCGGGTAATTAAGTTGAGGTGTCAGCTACAAAACGGCAGACATCTTTTCTATTATTACTAAACACATTTTAAAAAAATATGCTTTAAGACATGTTTAAAAAGAACTATCACATAGTTCTAAAAAATCAGAGACAACAATTGAGGACAATTGTATGAGGCTAAAGTGAAAAGTTAAATTCCACTTTAAAACAGAACGAAAATAATGTGGAATTTACTCGTTCAGGATTATATTTTCATAAGAATATCGGATATTAAATCTGATATTCTTTTTGTTTTAGGAATGGAACTTAATCATACGTACACATGAAATGTGACTTTAATGACAGAAATCATGATATTTTAAGGTGCAGTAAAGGTATGGAATTTCGTTCATTTTTTCGAGTGTAAGACTAAATTCCACTTTGACTATATGTGCTATTATCAGTCTGCATCTCATGTTTCATACATTCTCCGAATGATTTTAGTTATCTTCTTTTAATAAATAT
>ERZ779855.1369-NODE-1369-length-16482-cov-3.239910_pt1 | contig 16482 bp, 10 predicted proteins | sample MGYA00511370_ERZ779855 | MGnify/ENA primary metagenome ERZ779855 (study PRJEB29588, sample SAMEA1967319) | human gut metagenome | biome: human gut; feature: human-associated habitat; material: faeces | place: Denmark | collected 2008/2010 ...
GCTGCTCGCCCTCTTCCTCGTTTTCACCCTGCCCCTGTCGGCAGAGGAACAGCCTGCCGTACCGACAGCCGACGAACAGGCCGCCGCTCTGATCAACGCCCAGGAGTGGTTCCGGCTCGAAGCATGCTACCCGGAGATCCGCGACGAACTGTCGCCCTTCGTCCGGCTGCTCTGCGAAGCCTCTCTGGGCAGTCATTTCAACCGGCTGCCGGAGAGCTGCAATGCCATCGGAACGCTGCTCAACGACTACCAACAGGAACTCTTCGCCGATCCCGAAGGCTCGATGCTCGGCTGGCTCCTCTCCATGCTTATCGGCAACCTGCAGGAGCTGGGCGCCTACGAACAGGCGGCCGACCTGCTCACCCAGTTCGCTGCCGGACAGAGCGAGGAAGAGAGGGCTTCGACCCTGGCGACCCAACGGTGGTTCCAAACCATGGCCCGACATCCGCGCACGTCGCTCACGAAACCCGACGGCGAAATCCGGCTGCCGCTGACCGTCGGAAGCGAAACGGTCAAAAGCCCGCTGGACGGCACGGACAAAAAGGTCCATAACTTCTATACCGACATAACGATCGGCGGCCGCACCGAGCGCTTCATCTTCGACACGGGTTGCAGCGGCGCCAGCTTCGTTTCGGCGGAATTCGCCAAGCGCCACGACCTCGAAATCATCTGCGATTCGATTCCCGTGAGCGGTATCGGCGGCAACGGATTCGTGAAATTCGCCACGACCGACTCCATGCAGATCGGACCGGTCACGATCCGCCACCCCTACTTCATGGTCTTCGACAACGACGAGGCTTCGGACCAAATCGGCCATATCGAAGCCGTCCTCGGCACCGACTTCATGCGTCTGGCCGGCCAGATCGAGCTTCGCCCCAAAGAGGGCTTTTTCCTCCTACCCGCCACTCCGGAACCGACACCTGCAAGCGGGCGAAACCTGATGCACGACACCTCCTCGGGACAATATATTCTCAACACGCTGGTCGCCGGAAAAGACACCGTCCCGATGGTCTTCGACACGGGCAACTCCCGCACGGGACTTTCGCCGAACTACTACACCCTGCACCGCGAAGAGATCGACCGCAGCGGGAAAAAGCGGGAAACGGCCGCAGGAGGTTTCGGCGGAATTTTGCGAGGTACGGGTTACGACCTGAAGAATATAACCTTCACGATCGGCGACGGCTCCCGCACCCTGAAAAAGGTGACTGTCACAGCCGACTTCGGCCCCGCATCCGAACAACCCTATTTCGGTTCGCTCGGAATGGACCTTTTCGAAAAGTTCGACCGCATCGTCTTCGACTTCGGCCGGATGTTCGTTACGGCGGAATAAATCCGGCGGTTTCCGTCCCGCACCCTGCACGACCGAACTGCCCGTCCCTTCCTAAAAATTTTTCGCAAGACGATGAACGCAACGACAACCGTCCTTCAGACAGACAGTCTGCTCTTCCGCCCGACACTTCCCGACGATCTGGAGCGTATCTGCACGATCATCCGCCAGGCCCAGGCGCAGATGCGCCTGCGGGGAAGTCGCCAATGGCAGAACGGCTACCCGGCGGCGGCACATATAACGGACGACATCGACCGCGGATACGGCCACGTACTATGTACTCACACAGGACTCGTCGTCGCTTACGGGGCTGTCGTCTTCGACGGCGAACCGGCCTATGCCGAAATCGACGGCACGTGGCTCGACCAAGCCCCATACGTCGTCCTGCACCGTCTGGCCGTCGCACAGGAGGTCAAAGGACAGGGCATAGCGACCGAATTCATGCGCCGCACCATGACATTGGCCCGGGAGCGCGGCACAGGCAGCTTCCGGATAGACACCAACTTCGACAACCGTTGCATGCTCCGCCTGCTGGCCAAATTCGGCTTCGTCCGCTGCGGAGAAATACATTACGCCGGAGATCCTCGCATCGCATTCCAGAAAATCCTCTGACCGGCACATCCTGCCCCGCAAAACGTCGAACCGGTCGTTTTCTCCCACAAATATCCGGCTGCTTCCAGACACCCGAAAATGCCGACGGACGGTCCATCCGACCGTATTTATTCGTACCTTTGCCTCCGCTTTAGGTACTTCGCCCGGCAAAATGCCGATAAATTTACCTTGCACGCGGCTTTTTCCGCACCTTTGCAAGAGGATTCTTTTACGATGAAAGCAGGTCTGCGACAAATTCCGATACAGGGTGCAGCACCCCGTCTGGCCGGCAACAGGGAGTGGGACGGCCTTCCCATGCCGACCCGATTCTGGGGCATCCTCGCCGTAGCTTTCGGCGTATCGCTCTCGGTCATAGACGGAGCCATCGCCAACGTCGCTCTGCCGACTATGGCCCGTATGCTGGGCATCTCGTCGGCCAATTCGATCTGGATCGTCAATGCCTATCAGTTAGCCATCGTGGTTTCCCTGCTCTCGTTTTCAGCATTGGGCGACGTGATCGGCTACCGTAAAATCTACATCGGGGGACTGGGTATCTTCATCGTCGCCTCACTGGGCTGCACGTTGTCCGACTCTCTCGCCACGCTGGTCACGGCCCGCGTCTGCCAGGGATTCGGGGCGGCAGCCATCACGAGCGTCAATACCACACTGATCCGCCTGATATACCCCCGCCGGCACCTGGGACGCGGAATGGGCGTGAATGCTACGGTCGTAGCCGTTTCCTCGGTGGCCGGCCCTACGTTGGCTTCGGGTATTCTCTCCATCGCCACCTGGCCCTGGCTTTTCGCTATCAACATCCCGATCGGACTCATCGCGTGTTTGTTGAGCTACCGATTCCTGCCTAAAAACCCGGTACGCATCCGGGGCCGCCACTTCGACTGGCGGGACGGGTTGATGAACGCCCTCACCTTCGGATTGCTGATCGCTTCGATCGAAGGTTACTCGCACGGCCTCAAACCCAGCTATATCGGAATAAGCGTCATCCTGCTGGTCCTCATCGGCACACTGTTCGTGCGCAGCCAGCTCCACAAACCCTATCCGATCCTCCCCTTCGACCTGCTGCGCATCCCGATCTTCTCCGTTTCGGTGATCACCTCGATCTGCTCGTTCATCGCCCAGATGCTCGCTATGGTCGCGCTTCCCTTCTACCTGCAAAAGACATTCGGATATACAGAAGTACATACGGGCCTGATCCTCACTGCCTGGCCCGCTATCATTATGGTCGTGGCTCCGATCGCCGGCTTGCTGGTCGAACGGATCCACGCAGGAGCCATGGGCGGCGTAGGACTGCTTATCATGGCGGCGGGCGTAGTTCTGCTGGCTTTTCTGCCCGAGCAACCCCACGTCGCCGACATCGTCTGGCGACTCCTGCTCTGCGGCCTCGGATTCGGCCTGTTCCAATCTCCCAACAACAGCATCCTGATCGCCTCCGCACCGCCCGAGCGAAGCGGAAGCGCCAGCGGTATGCTGGCAACAGCCCGGCTCACGGGACAGACGACCGGAGCGGCTCTGGTAGCCCTGCTGTTCCATATCGACCCGGAAAACGGCTGCCATATCGCCCTGTTGCTTGCCGGAGGGTTTGCCCTGGCCGGTTCCGTCGTCAGCTTCTCACGGCTATCGCTCGCCCTGCCGCAGGGCCTTACCCGAAGCAAGGGAAAAGCCTGAATCCCGCCTCCGACACACTGTTTTGCGGATCCTCCCCTCCCTTTTCCCTATACCCAAAAGAGAGAAAAGACAACACCACCGGCATCGCTCGTGCCCGGCAACAAAATCCGGAAGTGTGCTACGAACGAACACATAAATATCACCGCTTTCCCAAACACCCCGGGACACGCACCACATTGACAAAAATATCCCGACCGATAAAGCCCACTTATCACCAAGAAAAAACAAGCATATTGCATTATTCCGGATTATTTGCATCAGACTGCAAGGTCCGAAAATCCTCCTGCGACAGTATATCCGGAATCCCGAATCCATTTCCAAACCGCGTCAGAAAAGAGAAGCTGAACCTCTCAACGAAAAAGGAGAATCCATACCACTCCATTTTCAATATGATCGCAAAATAAAAAGGATCGACCCGTAACGGGTCGATCCTTCACATATCTTGTCAGATCAAAGATATCTATTACAAATATCCCTGGTTCTGGCTACCGAAATTCGGGTTCTGCGTCAGCTCGCTATTCGGAATAGGCCATACGAACTTCGGGCTACCAGCAGTCTGTTTCATAGTCTGCAAATAAGACACCTGGTCAACCAAAGGAGCAAGTTTGGCATTGATATCACGTTTGAAACCTTGTCCCCAGCGCTTCAGGTCGAAAAGACGCGTACCCTCGGCAAGCATCTCGCGGCCGCGCTCTTCCTGAATAGCATTGAAAAGTCCAGATATCTTCGTGCCGTCAAGCAACGTAACATCATCCTTCACATCATCCGCCGTAAGGGCTGTCAGACCACGGGCCGTACGCAACTGGTTCAGCGGATCCAAACCTTTAGCAGGGTCCAAACGATACTGCGCCTCGGCATCGACCAGATACATTTGGGAGATACGGAACATCTTAGGTCTGTTGCGATAAACCAACGTAGTCGTATTGGTCTGGAAATTCTTGTTACCGAGGAACTTACCAATAAGAACTCCGACCCCCTTATTTCCACTGATCGTAACATTGGCATTCTTAACAAGGAAAATATTCGTACGGAAATCGGCATCTTCAAACAACTTGACAATATGCTGCTCCGGAATATAGGTAGGAGCATAGAAGTATACCCCCGAATTCGGCTCCCAGCTACTGTTCAGATAGCTACCGAACGAGTTCACAGTCGTCATGGTCGTACGAAGTACCTCCAGTTGCAGAATATTCTCGGTAGAAGTATCCTCGCGCCACATTCTTTCGAGACCTTCAGCCGTTGTCACCAAAGGATAAGTTCCATAAAGAGACTGGGCGTACTGGCTGGCCTCCGTATACTGGTGAAGGTGCAGAGCCAGCTCTGCGCGGAATGCGGTAATGGCATCTTTGGTCAGGTAAATCTGATCCGTCGGAGTACCCTGAGCAGTCACGGTTTTCTCAGCTTCTACGAGGTCTGCCTCTACGTTCTCATACAACTTTGCCAACGTACCGCGAGCCAGTTTCGCTTCCGGCTCCCACTCTTTCGGATAGGGAAGACCCAACTGATCAGCGGCCTTGTCCGGATCATAGTCCTCACAGAAAAGCAGCGCGGCACGGTGCATTACATAGGCGCGGAAGAAATACATCTCGCCTTTGTAAACATCCACTTTCTTTTGCTCGTCGGGAGTAAGATATTCATAAGCTGCATCCATATGACGGATCGCATAGTTGATATGCATCATCGTCGTATAATAACTGGACCAGAACGACGTTACATCCTGATCAGTGGGATACAAACGCCAGTTGAAAGAATAGATACCCTGATTACCGCTACCGATGCAAACATTCAGAACATCCACATAAAGGTCCGGTATCGAGTAGAAATCACCGGAAAGGAACGCTTTCAGGTCCACATAAACGTAACCTCTCACACCCTCGCAATATTCCATGGTGTACGCATCCTCGGGCCGGATCGCCGTTTCGGGGTCCATATCCAAGTCGCACGACGTCACAGAAAAGAGGGTAACGAATGCCAAAATCGAATTTATTATCTTTTTCATAGTCTAAGCCTTGTATTTATTTTTTTATAATGAACACTGAAAATTAGAACTTAAACTCAAGGCCGAAAGTGAACTCGCGCGTATTCGGATAAGTATCGACATCGACACCCTTCTCTGCAGCCTCAGGATCCAGGCCGTTATAGCCCGTCACAGTCCAGAGGTTACGGCCACCGACCCAAACCTTAAGGCCCTTGATGAACTTCGTCTTCTCCATAATATGGCTCGGGAGCGTATAAGCCAACTGGATATACTTCAGACGCAGGAACGAAGCCTTCTCAAGCATACGGCTGTCAAAATTGATCGCCTGGTCCAGACGGGGATATCTCGCCTGGTCGCCTTCCTGCTGCCAATAGTCCCATGCCAGGTCGCACTGGTTGAACTGGGAAGAGAGTCCCATATCGGCATTAGCAACGAAATACATCGTATTGTTGAGCGCGTAGTTGCCATGAACCCAAGAGAAGTCTGCCGTCAGGCTGAGTCCCTTCCATGCGGCTGTCACACCGAAACCGCCGGTATAAGGCGCATAAAGCGAAGTACCCAGATTCACCAAAGCAGCCTGGTTGAAATCGGAAGTAATGCCGCCGTCTGCCGTAGTCCAGGTATCCAGACCGGTTTCAGGATCGACTCCGCGCCACTCCTGCATTGTCCAAGTCGGGAACGGATCACCTACGCTGTAAGCCTGCAGACCGTTGCCCATATAAGCGAATTCAAGACCCGGTTCCCAAAGATCGGTCAGCTGGTTCTTGTTGTAGTTGAAAGTCGCGTGGAAGTTCACGAACCAGTCTTTCGAAGCGTAAATATCGTAGTTCAACGAAAGGTCGATACCGGAGTTGCGCATACCGCCGACGTTACCGGCACGACCGCTGTAACCACCTGACGGAGCCAACGGAATGGACATCAGCATATCGTTGGTTTGACGGCGATAGTATTCAATCGAGAGAGAGAGTTTTCTCCACAACTCAATATTGGCACCCACGGTCAATGTATTCTGGCTCTCCCACATCAGATCAGGGTTACCGATACCGGATACCATCCAAGTCGTGTAACCGCCGTAAGCCGAACCCGCAGCCATATATTGACGGTGGTTGTAGTCACCGATACCGGAGTTACCCTGTGTACCGTAAGACACTTTCAGACTCAAATCACTGATAGTCTGATTGTCGCGCAGGAACGTCTCATTCTTGATATTCCACATACCGCCGACAGCCCAGAAAAGCGCATTGCGGTTGTTCTCACCGAAACGCGAGCTTGCGTCGTTACGCAACAAACCGCTGATGAAATAACGCTCTGCGAAGTTATATTCAAGACGGCCGAATACAGAATTCGAAGCCGACTGTGCGATGCTATAGGTCGGCAGACCGCCGGAAACTTCTGTACCCATCGCGATATTCAGGAAGCGCGAAGAAGTGATACCGGTCGAAGTTACAGCGAAGCTGTTGTTATTCCGATAAAGAGTCTCCTCACCGAGCAGCGCCGTAAAGTTATGAACCTCATTCCAAGTATGCTTGTACTCGGCGGTATTGGTCCAAGTCCATTCATAGAAACGCTGGAACAGTTCACTGGCACTACCAGTACCGAACTTACCCGAAGGAGTAGGAGTTTCAGGGCTGGAAGCACCGTGTGAACGCCAGTCAAAAGCATCCACAGCAAGAGAGGAGCGGATCGTCAGCCCCTTCACCGGAGTCAGTTCAATGAAAGCCATACCATTCATCGTAATACGATTCTGCCAGCGAGGCATATAGTCCGCAGTCATCAACGGGTTGATAGCCTGAGTAGCATCGAAGAAGTTGAGCATCTGACCGTTATCGTCATAGAGAGGCTGGTAAGGAGGCGTAATCAACGATGCCATCACCGGGTTCGATACATACAGACCGCCCATCGATTCATCCGTATCAGCAATCGAACTGTGCTGATAACCCAAACCGAGGTTCAAGCCCAAACGCAGCCAGTTGTTAGCCCTGGTATCGATATTCGTACGGAAATTGTAACGATCCAACTCCGAACCGGGCAGAATACCGGTCTTATTGGCATAGTTACCCGAGAAATAGTAAGAGGTCTTCGCCGAGCCGCCCGAAACCGACAGATCGACCTGATACATCGGCGCATTTCTCTCAAGAATCTCGTTCCACCACTTGTAGTCATTCATAGGATTATAGTTCTCATCCATGAACTTAGCCAGACCGAAATTACGGATAAAATATTGACGGCCGGACGCAATCTTATCAGGAGTCGTCAAGGCATCGCCCGACAAACGAACGGCAACAGCCGCACCGATATAATCCAACATCTCGTTCGCACTCATCATATTCAATTCAGGCGATACGGCACTCGACATGGAGTATTGTCCCGTAAGCGTCACATCGACACTCTCCTGGTTGCGACGACCGGTTTTGGTCTGCACATAGATAACACCGTTGGCAGCACGCGAACCGTAGATCGAAGTCGCCGAAGCGTCCTTGAGGACGTTCACCGAAGCGATATCGTTCTGGTTGATCGTCTGCAGCGTCGAAGCCTGAATCGGCGCACCGTCCAACAGAATCAGCGGCGACGTATCGGCACCCATAGAACCCAGACCATGAATACGGATCGAAGAAGTCGAAGTCAACTCACCGTTACCGGTCATAATCTGAAGACCGGCTACCTGACCCTGCAAAGCGTCCACGACGTTGGTGCTGGGACGGTTTTCGATCTTCTCGGACTTCACCTGATCTACAGAACCAATCACCGAACCGATCTTCTTACCCGTACCATAACCGATCACCACGACATCCTCGATGCCCGTAGCCTCTTCCCCGAGAGTCACGTCGATATGCGTCTTACCGGCTACGCTCACCTTCTGGGTTTCGTAACCGATAAAAGAGATCGAGAGCGTCGCATTGGCGGGAACCGTCAATGTAAACTGCCCGTCTCCTCCGGTCGTCGTACCGGCAGACGTACCCTCTGCCACAACCGTAGCACCGATGATAGGTTCTCCCTTCTCATCGGTAACCGTACCCGTCACCTGCTTGTTTTGCGCAAGAGCCAACGAACAGAAACTCAGTACAGTAATTAACGATAGTACAATTTTCTTAATCATAAGCGTTAATTTAAAAATTGAGTTTGAAATAAAAAGTTCCGAGCAAATATAGAAATTAATTGCTTCATAAGCAAATAACCGTATTCAAAATAATCAAAAAAAGCACGTATATTCGGATTTATCTCCTTTCAAATCCCATATTGACCAATTTAAGATCTGACTTGCGACAAAAACGGCGCGGAAAAGCCATTCGCCCGACAAAGCAGCGGAAAAATACCGGTTTTACACCCCGCTCTTATTCGACACCTTATAATATATAAAATTCGGCAGCAATGGATCGAAACGATTTTTTTCGTATCTTCGCGCCGAATCAAAACCTAAACAATTTATGGCTTTTACAGAAATATTACCCGGAATACACTACGTCGGCGTCAATGACCGCACCACGACCCGTTTCGAATCGCTGTGGTCGCTTCCTTACGGCGTTTCCTACAACTCATACCTGGTCATCGACGAAAAAGTCGCTCTGATCGACACGGTCGAAGTATCGTTCGGCGAACAGTTCATCGACAATATCCGCGCGATCCTGAAAGACCGGCCGATCGATTACCTGGTGGTCGATCACATGGAGCCGGACCACTCCTCTTCGATCAAAACCCTGCGCCTGCTCTACCCCGAGATGCAGATCGTGGGCAATGCCAAAACCCTTCAGATGCTCGACGGATATTACGGCATCCATACCCTCACCCGGGAAGTCAAAGAGGGCGAAAGCATTTCGCTCGGCCAAAAAAACCTCTCGTTCTATATGGCGCCGATGGTTCACTGGCCCGAAGTGATGGTCACCTATTGCCCCGAACACAAGGTACTCTTCTCGGCGGATGCGTTCGGCACGTTCGGTGCCCTGAACGGCGGTATCCTGGACAGCCAGCTTTCGCTGGACCATTTCTGGGACGAGATGCGCCGCTACTACGCCTGCATCGTGGGCAAATACGGCGCCCCCGTACAGAAAGCCCTCCAAAAACTGAGCGGCCTTCCCATCGAAACGATCTGCTCGACGCACGGCCCCGTATGGCAGCAGGAAATCGGGCGCGTAATAGGTATCTACGATCAGTTGAGTCGCTACGAAGGCGAACCGGGTGTGGTGATCGCCTATGGTTCGATGTATGGCAATACGGCCCAGATGGCCGAGAAAATCGCTCGGGAGCTGGCCGTACAGGGTGTAAAAAACATCATCGTTTACAACCTTTCGTATGCCGACATTTCGAATGTCATCCGCGACATTTTCAAATACGACACGCTGATCGTGGGTTCTCCGACCTACAACGGCGAACTCTTCCCCGAAGTCGGGTCCCTGCTGCAAAAAATCAGCGAACGTTGCATTCCCTGCCGGAAATTCGCCTATTTCGGCTCCTATACCTGGGCTGGAGCAGCGGTACGCCTGCTGGGAGAATTCGCCCAGAAAATGAAATGGGAGGCCATCTGCCAGCCGACAGAAATGAAACAGGGATACGACGATCAGGGGGCACAATGCTGCACGGCACTTGCCAAAGCCATTGCCGAAAAAATCCGGTAGAAAATCCCGATTCGTCCGCAATAAACAGGGACGGTGCCGTCATTGGCACCGTCCCTGTTTAGTTTCTATCTCTTTCTGAGTCTTGCGACCGCGGCACAAGCCCCTATTTCATCACCTTTACGACCGCCTTTTTGATCCGTCCCCGACCGATCATCGGAGCATGGGCGTCCTCGGGACCGAAAACGACGAACTGTCCGGGCCTGATCCCGACGAAAAGCTGCGGCCGGTCTGCAAAAAACCGAATGTCTTCTTCCGCATCGAAAGGCCCCCGGGGAACACGGCACTCCCGACGCTCCCGCCAACCCATCGTTTCGACTTCGCCGGCAATCAATACCTGTACGTCGATATATTTATCGTGCACCTCCAGCGAAGCCTCCTCTTCCCGTTTGAGCTCCCCTTCTGTCACTTTCATAAAAATTTCAGCTCCTTCGATCTCGTACCGCCCCGGCTCAAGAGTATTCAAATCGGCCGCAGCGAGGTATTCCAACGCCCGCTTCAACCGGGAATCGGCCCCGCAATAAAAAGCCCAGTTTCTCAATGAATCCAAAATCATAACAACAACTATCTTTTGACCGGCCTCAACCGGACCACGACCGGATAGTGATCCGACAAATCCACATCGTACAAAACCTGGTAATCGAGACACTCCAAATCTTCGGAATAGAGGACGTAATCGATCCGCAAAACATCCATGAATCCGCGAAAGGTATAGGAATACCCCTTACCGCTCGCCCGGAAAGCATCGTCGAGGTCTTGTGCCATCACCCGATAGGTATAGGACATAGGCGTATCGTTAAAGTCACCGCAAACGATCTTACAGCCCGGAGTCGCAGCGATCGCCCGAGCGATCGTGTCCGCCTGTGCCGCCCGCAACATGCTGTTGTCGCGGAACCTGCGGAAGATATTCTTGATTTTCGCTCCGCCAGCGGTATCCGTAAGAAACTGATGCTCCGAAAGATACTTATCGTCATGCACGGTAATTGCGGTCGAATGCAAGTGGTTGTTAAAGATCCGAATCGTATCGTCCCCCACCAGCAGATCCACCCATACCGACTGCCCGTCCTGCTTCATAGGACCCAATATCGAATGAGATTTTCCGAGGATCCGGTATTTGGTATAAAGCGCCAGCGGAAATACAGGATCCCGTCTGTTCCCCTCCATAACCACCGTACGATCGTAATCGGATAACAGCGAATCCAACTCTTCGGCCTTGCTCGAGGTACGGTTGAACTCCTGTAAGCAGACAATATCGGGATTCACACGGCGGATCACCTCCGTCACCCCGTCGAAACTCCACTGTCCCCGGTCGTTATAAAAACTGCGAACATTGAAAGTCAGCAGGGTGATCACCCCCCGGCCGAAGCTCGTCTCTTCGCCGTAATGACGGCGCAACTCCGGCTTCAGGAAGAGCGGCACCTTGAAAAGGCCCGCCAGCAACAGTACGACAAGCGGAAGGGCAATGCGCCACCGCCACCGAATGATCCAGTACAACGTTATCAGCAGGGTGAATACATAAACCGCCGGAGCGACCAGCCCCAACACCGGAAAAATCCAGATTCGCCCCGGGTGGACGAACGGCGCCAGCAGCGTTACGATCATGGCTGCACCCGTCGCGACCGAAAGGATCAGCATCACCCCGTTGAACACGCTGCCCGGCAAACTTTTCCGACGTTTCCGGGAAGCACCGTGTCTGTAATCGTCGTAATACTCCCTGCTCATCGATCAATAGCGGATCACCCCTTTGTGTTTCCAATAATAGAGCAGCAGGAATCCCCACAACATACCGCCGACATGGGCGAAGTGGGCGACACCGTCCATCCGGCCCGAAATGCCGAAGAAAAGTTCGATCACGCCATACACGACCACGAACCACTTGGCTTTCATCGGAATCGGCGGAATGAGCAGCATGATGACCGCATTGGGGTGCATTACGCCGAAAGCAAGCAGCAGACCGAACACGGCACCCGAAGCTCCGACCGTCGGCACCATCAGGGCCATCATACCGACATTGCCATAGCGGTATTCCAGCCAGCCGACCAACAGTTGCAACACCCCGGCACCGACGCCGCACACCATGTAGTAGGTCAGAAAGCGCTTCGACCCCAACTCGTATTCGAGCGTACGACCGAACATCCACAAGGCGAACATATTGAAAAACAAGTGGGAAAATCCACCGTGCAGAAACATATAAGTCACCAACTGGTAGGAATGGAACAACGGACTCTCGACGTTGAAAAGCGCCAGCGCCCCGACGATTCTGTTCCCGACAGGCAGCAGCTCGGTCGCAAGAAGCATCAACGCATTGATGATAATCAGGTTCAGCACTACGGGAGGCGTCGAAGAAAAATAGCGGCTATTATTCATAGACAAAGTAAGATTTAGATGCAAATGTAACGATTATATCCCTTCCGGCAACCTCTCAACCAAGTTTATTGCGGATTTCTTCCAGTGTGATTTCGGCCATGACCGCCTTGCCCGAAGGCGTGAAGCTGACATTCCCGCCTTCGCAGAGCTGCCCCAGCAGAGATTCGGCCTCCTCCGTCGAAATCGTACGGGACATGCTGCGGGCTCCGCTGCAAGCCATGACAGCGGCGATCTTCTCGCGCCGCAATGCCTGAACGTCCACAGGCACGGCGAACTCCTGCAGCAATTCGTAAATCAACCGGTCGATCGTATCGTGCGGAATGTCGGCCGGAACGCCCTTTACCTCGACGGCTCCGCCGCCGCAAAACTCCAGGTCGAAACCCAACGCCGCGAAATCGACCGCATTCTCCTCGAGCAACGCATATTCGTTTTCCGAAAACGCGAGACGCTCCGGGAAAAGGAGCTGCTGGCTGACCGACGATCCGTTGGTCAGGAGCAGCAGGTAATTGTCGTACAACACCCGTTCCCGCGCCCGGCGCAGGTCCACGACCACCCACTTGCCGCCGTACAGCGCCGAGGCATACCCGTTGCCGAGCACCGTCACACCGCTGAAACAAGCCGCAGGGCCATCCATCAGCCGTTGCTGCACCGGTTCCCCGGCAGAAGGAATGAACTCCATTTCGGTCGGAGCGAACCCGGCAGAAGGGATCATCTCGTCGTATCGATCCTCCGCCCCCACACCCTTTCCGGCAGGCATCTCCCCGTCGTAAGGAGCGTCGAAGCCCGAAAAATCCACGTCGGGCATCCGTTCCGACACATCGGAAGCGTAATCCGCACGAAAAGGGTTGTAACTCTCGTTCGACATCGCCTTGGGTTCACGGTAAACGGCCCCTTTGGTCAGCACCGGAATCTCGACGCTGTCCGTCTGATCGAAATCCATGAGCGGCACCGCTCCCGTCTTGGCGAGAGTTTCCCGCACGGCAGCGTTGATGATCTGCCACACGGCCTCTTCGTCAGCGAACTTGACTTCGGTCTTCTGGGGATGGACATTGACGTCGATCCGCGAAGGGTCGATCGTCAGGTAGAGAAAATAGGAGGGCGAACAGGCATCGGGAATCAGCTTCTCGTAAGCCTTCAGGATCGCCTTGAAAAAATAGGGGGAGCGGAAATAACGCCCGTTCACGAAAAGATACTGTTCCGAACTATTGCTCTTCTTGGCGGCAGCGGGACGGCCCACGAAGCCCGTCACCCGCACGATCGACGTGTCGGCATCGACTTCCAGCAGGTTCTGTTTGATATGACGCCCCACCACATCGACGATCCGCGAAGCCAGCGAAGCAGCGGGCAACCGATAGAGCGGCTGATCGTTCATCAGCAATTCGAACCCCACCTGCGGATTGCAGAGCGCGACCCGCTGAAACTCGGACTTGATCTGCCCCGTGGAAGTCGTACTCTTTTCGAGGAACTTACGGCGGGCAGGCACGTTGTAGAACAGATTGCGCACATAAAACTGCGACCCCACGGGACAAGCCGCGAGGGTCTGCGAAACGAACTCGCCGCCATTGACCGTCGTGAGCGTACCCACTTCGTCCTCCGCCTGGCGCGTACGCAGCTCCACCTGCGACACGGCGGCGATCGACGCGAGCGCTTCGCCCCGGAAGCCGAACGTCTTGAGCGCATAAATATCGTCCAGCGAAGAAATCTTGCTGGTAGCATGCCGGTCGAAAGCCATACGGGCGTCGATGGGCGACATGCCGCAACCGTCGTCCACGATCTGAATCAGCTCCTTGCCGCCGTCCCGGAAATTGACCTTCACGCTGCGGGCTCCGGCATCGATCGCATTCTCCATCATCTCCTTCACCACCGACGACGGACGGTTCACCACCTCACCGGCGGCAATCTGGTTCGCAACGACCTCGGGCAGTAATTTGATACGGTCAGCCATTACTCCTCATAATCGTTAGGGACGACCGTAATCGGAGTGTAGGGATTGAACTCCTCGGTCTGCGGGGTTTTGGGTTTCTGCATATCGGAAATGAACGCGACCACACGCGGATAGCCGAACACCATAAGCAAAAGTACCAGCGCCACCAGTACGACCATCATCCACATACGGCCGGAGCCTCGCGACATCTCTTCGCGGCGACGGGCCGCCCGGGCCTGACTTTGCGTACGGATATACTGTCCCGGCTTATACTCTTTGCCCGCATCCTCGGCCCGTTCGCCGCGCAGCTCGGCACGACGCCGGTCGCGCTCCTCTTTCTCGGGATCGTAGTAACGCGGCAGGTAGTTGAATTTATTGGCGTGTTTCTTAAACGGCGTAAAACCGGACATAAAATTCTGTTTTTTAAGGTAAAGACAGCAGCGGTCCACACAAGGCTCCGAATCGACGAATCGCACCGGCACGCTTCATCGTCATCCGCAAAAAATACGGAGCCGGCAACACATCGTGTTTCGCCCGATCGGAATGCAGCCGTCCAAACCGGTTATTTCTTCGGTAAAGATACGAAAAACACCCGGAATAACCAGCCATGTCACTCCGGGAGATCTGACTTTTCGACCGTAGATTACCGGAAGAAACTCTTCATCCTGTCGAAAATGTTGTGTCCTTTGGACGCCTCGGCCCGCTGGAAGGAAGGCTGTGCGGCCAGTTGCTCCACCAACCGCTTCTCCTCGGCATTGAGCTTGGCGGGGACCGTAACATCCACCACGACCAGTATATCGCCGCGTCCGTAACCGTTCACGTCGGGCAAGCCCTTGCCGGCCAGCCGCAACACCTTGCCCGCAGGCGTACCCGGCGCGATCTTGATCCGCGCCCGGCCATCGACCGTCGGAACCTCGACCGAACCGCCGAGCAAAGCCGTCGGAACCGTAATATTCAAATTATGGATCAGGTCGTTGCCATCGCGTACCAGTTCCGGATTGTGCTCCTCCTCGATCACCACCTGCAAATCACCGTTCACACCGCCGTGACGAGCCGCATTTCCCTTGCCCGACACCGTCAATACCATTCCATCGCCCACACCGGCCGGAATCCGAATCTCCACCACCTCGGAGCCTTTGATCGTCCCTTCGCCCTTGCACTCGTCGCAGGGATTGGTAATCACCTTGCCCGTACCGCCGCACGTGGGACACACGCTCTGGGTCTGCATCCGACCGAAAAAGGTATTTTCGACACGATTCACATACCCCGCTCCGTTGCAGGTCGAACAAGTCGAATAGGAGTTGGCGTCCTTGGCTCCCGTACCTCCGCATTTAGGACAGGCGATCTGCTTGTTGATCTTGAGCTTCTTGACCGTTCCGGCAGCGATCTCCGCCAGGGAGAGCTTCACCCGCACACGGATATCCGTACCACGGCTTAGGCGACGGCCGCTCGAAGAGGTCCGATAACTTCCGCCGCTGAAATGACCCCCGAAAATATCGCCGAACTGCGAGAAGATGTCCTCCATCGAGAACCCGCCGCCGAATCCGCCGAACCCGCCGCCGGCTCCGGCCGCACCGCTCATTCCGGCATGGCCGAACTGATCGTATCTGGCTCGCTTTTCGGGATTGGAGAGCACATCGTACGCCTCGGCCGCCTCCTTGAACTTCTCCTCGGCCTCCTTGTCCCCGGGGTTCTTGTCCGGGTGGTACTTGATGGCCGCCTTGCGGTAGGCCTTCTTTATCTCATCGGCGTTGGCGTTCTTCCCGACGCCCAACACCTCGTAATAATCGCGTTTTTCTGCCATAATCTTCGGATTCTACCCCGATTCCATTCTTCATTTATCCAGTTTCGACGGCGCGGCCTACTCGCCTACGACGACCTTCGCGAAACGAAGCACCTTGTCACGCAACCGATAGCCTTTCTGCACCACGTCGACAATCTTGCCGCGCTGCTCTTCGCCGGCCTGAAATCGCGCCACCGCCTCCTGGGGATCGGTGTCCAGTTC
>ERZ779855.1378-NODE-1378-length-16398-cov-306.612739_pt1 | contig 16398 bp, 18 predicted proteins | sample MGYA00511370_ERZ779855 | MGnify/ENA primary metagenome ERZ779855 (study PRJEB29588, sample SAMEA1967319) | human gut metagenome | biome: human gut; feature: human-associated habitat; material: faeces | place: Denmark | collected 2008/2010 ...
ACGAGTATAAGGTTGCCCTTTCAATCTATCAACGAACACATCAGAATAAGATGAAACGATGCCCAACCACCGCTTCAGTTTATATGGCGACACCACATACATAATCCCTAGGCCAACACCAACCAACACGACCAGGCTGCCTAAGGAAACTAAAGTATATTTCAATCCTTTCTTCATTATATTTTATCTTTTAGTTGTTTTCAGGGGGACAAAGATAGTGAATTTATCCGAAACAGCATAGAAAGTTGGGGGATAAATGTATGAAATAGGGGGCTGGAAGTACGAAATGACAAAACGGCTACCTGACATTACTCATCAAGTATCCGTTTTAAAGATTCTATCATTTCCTGAATTGCCTTTTTCAAAGGTTGCAACTCATTTTCTATAATCCACCAAATCTGATCGGCATCAACCTCAAAATAATGATGAGCTATGATATCACGTAAACCTTTTACATTTTTCCAATCAATTTCAGGATGAGTTGTAAGAAGTTCCCCTTTAGTAACCTTATCAAGTCCCTTTAAACTTTCTCCTATAGCAATAAATTGCATACAAATGGAATCAAGAATTGCTACACCAGTGGAAGACATCAGAAAATCATCGCCACAATGATAAGGTTGTGAACGCTCTTCTATATGCTCAATAGAAATATGTACTCTATTAAGTATATCCAATGCTACATATTTATCGAATTGCATAGATTCCATCCCGTTCAATTCTTGATTTAAAGAAAGGATTCATGTTTTTGTGAATACGCACTACATCAACTGAGCACTTGAACAAGCCCTCTAAAAACTCTTTCAAGTCGGCCAATAAAAATGGATTAGGAGTTTCTGTTTCTACGCAAATATCCAAATCGCTTTGCTCTGTTTGCTCATTTCGTGATACGGAACCAAAAATGCGCAAGGTCTTGATTCCAAAATCTTTAGTAATCTTGGAACTATTTTGCCTTATTATTGCTATATAATCTTGAACTGTTCTCATAACACTTATCTTTTAAGACAATGCAAATATAAGAAATTATCTGGTATCTTCCAAACTTTTTGCCATGTTTTTGCAATTCATCCCACAAAATATCATTTTAAAACTTTGGTACTTTCAAATATTAATCGTAATTTTGCATCAAATTAGAGTAACCAAAAATAAGGAGGATTACAATATGACTAAAATAATGTCAAACTCAAAAGAACCTGCAGTTACCTATCGTCACGATTATGCAACAGAGGCTCATAACGAATCCGAAGAATATCCTTTTATGACATCATGCAATAATGACGAGTTGGCGAATCATGTCTTAGCCCGTGAAGAAGAATATGCAAGAACAGGCTACGCCGTTGATTTTCTAGAAATGATGGCTGATTTCAAAAACGAATTCGAATGGTAAACATACGAGTATTTAATCTCTCACCATTTCATCACCGCCATATTCCCATCAAACTTACCCCACATTACGGGATGTTGACGATTCCCTGATGCTTCTACTACTCCCTGATGTACGAAGTTATAAATTTCTTTAGCCGTGATAACTCTATCCTTGTTTGTATCAGCACCACCTCGCAAGCCACGTTCCAAGAACACAGTAAACAGGCTGTTCTTGAAACCTGTTTGTCTTGGAGTTTCTAAGGATTTCTCCGTTGAACGAGAAGAAAGGAAGAACATCACATTCTCTTTAGAATAGTTAGTATTCCTCTTATTCGTATTTCTCATTTTCCCTGCAAAGCAAGCATCCACGAAAATCATTTTCTGCTGAGCTTTACTCTGTCTCATAATACTCAATACGGAAGAGTAATACAAAACTCCATCGTAACACACCAATCCACCAGGCACACCATGACCACTAAAGTATAGGATAATAGCATCTGATGGCGAAGCCTTGGCAAATGTATTACGCATTGCAGTACATACCTTTTTGATCGTAACGTCTGAATTGACAAAACAATCAACCGTAGCATTACCATTCTTGGTAAAGATGCCCGATATGGTCATGGCATCATTCGCACTTACCCGAAGGTCGTTCTGACGACCGGGATAATCGGCAATACCAACACACACGATATAGGTTCTTGCTTGCAAATACAAAATGCCAAACAAAAACATGGCTATTATGGATAAAATTCGTTTCATAAAAAACTTATTATTATTAGCGAGCAGAATGATAAATAACAATTCTGCCCGCTATTCTTACTAATCACAAATAGGTCTTATTGAACGCAGAGTCTGAATTGGCTCATACGTCAAAGCAGAACCTTCTTCATTAAAATAAAGATAATAGGCATTCACGTAATGAGCTCTGCTAGAACTCCAATAATATTCAAATGATTTTTTTTATTCTAATCTAAAAACTACAGGTACACTATATCTTACTCGCACACACTCTCCATTTTGCTTACCCGGAATCCACTTAGGCATAGTTTCTACTACACGCATAGCTTCTCTGTCTAAAGCTGGATTTGCAGATTTAGCAACTTTCACATGAGAAATGCCTCCATCATTTTCAACCACAAAGCTGATAATCACCCTACCTTGAACACCATTTTCCTGTGCTTCAACCGGGTATTGAATATTATTGCCAAGATACTGCATCAAGGCGCTTTGTCCTCCAGGAAATGAAGGCATCACTTCAACGACATCATATACTTTTTCCTGCGATTCTTGGGATGTATTATAGTTCTGCTGTTCGTTATTTACATCTTGTTCAGCACCTTGCTTTTGAACATTTTCTTCTACAGTTGTTTCAATATTTGGTGCAGTCTTTACTATTGCTTCATTATTTTCTTGACATTTCATGAAAGCATAAACACAGCCAATTACGAGAATAGCCAGTATCACAAGAATGATTTTTCTAGAATTTGATGTATTGTCTTCTTCATCGATATATTCTACATTTTCTTTCTTCTTTGGAGCAACTATCGTCTGTTCATGAGTATCAAGAAGATTGCCAGAAAGTTTCTGAGGCAACACTTGTGTTTCCTCTTGATCAGTCAATACTTCTGAGACGATAGTAGGCATCGTACAATTCATCACCTTCAAAAATTCAGATACAGTCTGCACTCTATCCTTCTTTCGAGGATTCATACCTTGCTCTATAGCGTGCCAAACAGTATCAGAAATACCAATAGGCTTATCTCCTATTCCTTCATTCAAGACAACACTAGCTTCAGGAGGATTCTTACCAGTAAGCAAATAGAACAAAGTTGCAGCAAGACCATAAACATCTGTTGCGGGAGAGAAATCCTGCAAACTCTGTTGGTACTGTTCCAAAGGAGCATAGCCAGCACTAATTCCTACGGGAGTAGAACTAGTCTGATGTCCTTCTTCTGTATAGCCTTTTGAGATTCCAAAGTCAATAAGCATAGCACCACCTTTATCATCAAGCAGGATGTTACTTGGCTTTACATCATAATGACAAATATGCTTTTGGTGCATATATTCCAATGCCGAACCTATTTGTTGGATATACTTAATGGCTATTGCCTCATCCAAAGCACCATGCTGCTTCACATAATCAGCCAATGAGCCACCACTCAAATATTGCATCACATAATAGACCGTATCATTTTCCTCAAACACATCTACAACTTTAACGATATGAGGATGATTCATCTGTGCAAGTTTTTTTGCTTCCTTAACAAACTTCTTGCGATATAACTCTACTACGGCACGACTTCCCTGAGAAGGAACGGTTATCTTCCCCGTCCCTTCCTCTCGCTCACAAGTGTCCTTCATAAAGAACTCCTTGATTGCCACAGGTACATCGACCTCCATATTACCCAAAGAACCAGAAACGGTTTCTTTCATTATTGCCTTATAGGTAATACCGTAACCACCTTGACCAAGGATCTTTTCTAGTCTGTATTTGCCATTGCAGAGAACAGCGTTATTGCATAGTTGTTTCATAACTTCTTATTTTTAACAGTCCATATTGGTATCTTATAACCAGGAAACAGATATACCGCATTTATATAGGGAGCACTTGGGTATGGAACAAAAACAGCTTTTGGTTTGTCGCTATTATATACTTGCCAAAAATATGCCGTCTTAGTATCTTTCAACTCAGCAAAAGTTTTATAACCATGCCCTTTAAATACAATTGAATTTCCATTAGGACCAAGTACTATATGAACATAATTATCGTCTTCATCGTATTTTATACTGATTTCACAATACTCTCGAAGTTCATCAACTTGCTCTTTTGTCGGAATATCATATTTCTGAGCTTCAGGATATGGTAAGAACAGTACCTCATCTCCATCTTTTACATAATCCGAAGCCCATAATGTTCCACTCGGAAGTCCTAAGTCAACAAACTCAGTCTCTTCCGATACAGAATCCTGAGCTACCTTATCGATACCATCTTGATAGCCTGCATTGTAACCTGCCATATAAGCGTCTGCTACAACTTGTTTTAACGCATCGTTTACTTTACTCTCTGCGTATTCTTTTGCTTTATTTGAATCCATTTTTATCTATATTTTTTCAATATTTATCCCTAGACCTTTCAATTGCTCCAAAAAATCAACAGGCGTATCTTCATAGTAATATACTGACGAGATACTCTCTTTTGGGATTTCAAACTTATATCCCTTTGAAGTCAAATCCAAGTATTCCAAACTTCTACCTCCCAATATAATTCTTGCTTCATTCTGTTTTGCAAACTTTACATCTAGTCGAGTCAAAAGCAAGAACATCAATTTATCCCAACCTTTTTCCGAACTTGTCAAGCTACAGAAAGTCTCATACTTCTCTCCATATTCTGTTTTTGACACTAAGATATCATACTCCCCATATTCGTTCAAAACTAAAGGATTTTGGACATACAGCACATCTTTAAAACAATCACCTTGCGGATATTTTGGATGATTAACCCAAAAATCTTCAAGCATTTTCCGATTATAGGCTACTAATATAGAAGGACTTTTCCCATTAGGGAAATGACAACGTTCATTTTTGGAGACCATTGTCTTAGTAAAACAACATATTCCCGTATCCTTCATTAATCCACACAACTCATCCACCCCATGCTTACTCATACGCATTTTTGCAACATCGTAAAGTTGTTTCGTATTTTTCATAAAAGCCCCAATATTGGCATCATTAACATCTTTGAACCCTTTTGGTTTAGAAAACCATAGATAGTGATTTTTCAACTCATCCATTGTCAAAGATGTTGCTGGACGAAGTCTATATATAAAACCATTCTCAAAAACACTACAAGAATTATCGACCATCTTTCAATAAAAATTTAGAATTCCATGATATATACTTTTTTAGAACATAGTATAAAACAACAGAAACTATTGGTACAAAGAAAACTAGGAATATAATACCACCAGAAACAAATTTATCAATGGTATTAAGACCATGAACCATGTTACGTTCAAAGGCATCATCGTAGCTTCCTCCATAATATATAGCTCTCATTATTAATCCTGTTATACCAACAGCAAGTATTACAGACACAATTTTCAAACCATGATTTGATGTATTTTTCTTTTCGTCTCCACCTTGTCTATCCTCGTTGACTACAACTTTAACTTGACTAATCTCACACACTGTCTCTTCATCATTATTAACTGGATTAGCATAAGATTGATATGGACTAAACGCTTTTGTTTCTTCATTGTTAGAAGTAGCAACAGAAGGCTTTTGCAAGATACGTCTTATTTCTCCAACATTTTTCGGTCTCTTCAATCTATTCACTTGCATCATCCAAACAACCAATTTCTTCATTTCCCCAGAGACATTAGGCATTGGGAGGGCAAGATGCTTATCCTCTGCCTCGTCTTCAGAAAGGTCAGAAACTGATGGTGGGTCTTGATTGGTAAGTAACTTATACATAGTGGCACCAAGGGCATAAAAGTCTGTCCATGGTCCGAACTTATCATAGCTCTGTGCCATTTGTTCACTAGGAGCATAGCCATTCGTATAACTGATGCCAGTGCTCATCGTGGCACCACCTACCGTACTCTGCTGCTTACTTGCACCAAAGTCTATCAACTTGACTACATTATGACTATCCACCATAATATTGGCTGGCTTGATGTCAAGATGGAACATACCTTCGTTATGGATTGCCTCAAGACCATCCAATATCTGATTCAAGTAATTGCGAACCTCAGACTCTGCCAAAGGTGCATTGGTACGCTTCAAACGTGCAGATAGATTTTCTCCATCTACATAATCCATCACATAATACGCAGTACCATTCTCCTCAAAAAGGTCATAGACCTTGACAATATGAGGATTACTTAGACTACGGAGACGGCGAGCTTCTTTCTTGAACTTCTCTCGCTGCTGTTCAAAGCTATTGGTATTCTCGGCATTGCTTACACTAATGGTTGTACTATTAACATCACGCTGACACACACCTTTTACAAAGAACTCTTTGATGGCATAAATCTCATCAAACTCGATATTCTTTGCTAAATAGGTATTGCCGAAGCCACCAGATGATAAGTAGCTTTCTATCTTGTAAGTTCCGTGTAGGATGGTTCCTACTTGGAGCATATTTTGATTATTTAGTTCGTCCATTTTTTATTGTATCTTACTTTATTGAATTTGGTTTTGTTGTATCTGTCTTTGACTCTTGCTGGCTATTAAACTCTTTCACGGTCATCATAGAATCTTCATGAAGAGAATCAAGCAAAGCAGCCTCTGCTTTATGCTTGCTATAGTAGCCATATCCAAACATTCCTACAACAGCCAACACCACTATTGCCATGAAAGCAACAAACAGGAGTTTCTTTCTTTTCTGCTTATTCACCATTTCAACTATCACACTATCAGGAACAGGCGGTGGTGTACCAGCAGGCTTTACGACTTCAACATCAGGAGAAGCTGTCACCTCTTCCACATCAGGCTTGATATTCAAAGCATTGCATTTCGCCGTAGGCTCTTCATTTACAAGGCACACATCAGCCTCGTCATGACTCACCTCTTTGATGTGTACTATATAAGCTGAATGATTATCTTTATTATCTGAGGTTTCTGAAATCAGCATCTGTCGCTTCTCTTCATCACGAACATTCGCAGCAAAGACATCCAAAAGTTCCTCATCCTCCATCTGTTCCAACATGCCGTCAGAACAAATGTAGAAGTAATCACCTGGCTGAATATCTGAAATATGGATAACATCAGGTTTTGGATGATTTCTGTCTCCAGCTATCATCGCACGGGTGATGACATTTTTCTGTGGAAATGTCTTCATCTCCTCATAGGTCAACTCACCAGCCTGATAAAGATCATACACCAGGGAATGGTCACGACTCTTATATAATATGGTATGCGAAGATGGACGGAGATGGTATATTCTACTATCTCCAATATGGGCTGCCGTACATCCATTACTGTGAAAATACAGCAAAGTTAAAGTTGTTCCCATCTGACGGGAATCTCCCGCAATAGCCAGTTTATCCAGTTCTTCGTAGGCATACGCCAAAGCATCAGACAGCAACTTATCTTCCAAGCCTTCGGAAGCAACTGCATGCTGCAACAAAAACGAAGAAAGACTTTTGCAAATACTTTGGCTTGCCACCTCTCCATGCTCATGTCCACCCATACCATCACAGAGCAAAAACAAACGGTCATTCTCCGTTGTTTTGCCCTCTATTGGATAGATGCTATCTTCCTGGTTCGCCCTTTTACCCAACTCATGGATAGCTAAAGGCTGATATATCTTGATTCTCATTGTTAGCTTTATTTTTGATGATAAACAACGGTTGTGTTACCCATCTTGATGATACTTCCTTCTGTCAAGACGAGCTGGTCACCCTCGTTCAATAATTGTCCATTCACATAACTGGCATTTTTATTATGGTAGTTAGACACCACCACCCTAACCTTGTCCGTAGAAGCCTTAATTACCTGGATGGCAAGATGCTGACGGCTCATATATCTATCATCAGTAGCTATCTGTACAGTTGCCTGCGAAGTAGTAGCCTTGCGACCTATCACATTATTGCCGAACCCTAACGGATACTTCTGACCACCATAGAGCAAATAACCAGGAGTAACTTCTTTCTTGTCGGCAAGAATCGTGTCATCAGATTGAGAAGGAAAAGAGGAATGCCCCACGTAACGAGTTTCTCCATTATTTCGATTCACATACAGAGTCTCACCATTACTATTACCAACATATTGTGTTTCCCCAGAAGATTGCGGAGTTGCAGCATGTTGCTGTGAGAACATCACTCTCAGCTGAGTTTTACATTGAGGACAAGTAATCACCTTAACCGCTTCGTTTTGAGAATTTCTCACGTCAAGCAATACACCGCAACTCGGACATTTGATTCTTTTAATTTCCATTGCTACCATCTATTTTAATCAATGTTTATGCCATCTGAATATCAGCATCAGACATATAGTCTGGCATATCAGGAGCAACATCAGGATTCTCCAAGGATGCAGTTTGGAGATTTGGATCAGCAGAATCATCAACTCCGGCATCAGCGAAATCACTACCACTTGGAGTAATCACTTGTCCTGTATGCAAATCAATTGCTTCACCAACGTCAATACTTCCATTGCCATTGGCATCACAAATCGCAACATCAGGATTTCCATCTTGATCAAAATCTACCACACTCACTTCCTGACCATCCACGTCGAAAACACCCACTGTAGCCATGGAGCCATCAGCAAGCTGAACTTCACCCGCATTAACCAAATGAACATCTGCATTTTGGTCATCAGCCACCTGCACATCACTTGCCTGATGCAAATTTGCATCATTGTGAGCAACAGATACATCCTGGTCTGCATGAGAAGAATGAGATACCACTGCTACATCTTCCGCTTGATGAGGAGCTGCATTCATTTCTTCAGCACGTACTTCTGGCTTTACAGCCTCAGCATAGTCGTTCTTTTCTGCATCTGTCATGTTGTTCCACTCGTCCTCAGTATAAGTACTATAGATATTGCCATGCCAATGGAAAGCGCCACCAGGACCAACTTCGGCTCTAGCGGCATCGAATGCCTCCTTAAAGCTCTGCTCATCATGACTCTCAGCTACCTTGATAGAGGCATTATCATTAGCTGCAGCAGCATCTTGCGATGGATTCTCCCCTTCCGGTTTTGTATCGGGAGCTTCTTCCGTACCTGCAGCAAAGGTGTCTGTGGCATACATAGCACTTGCACCTAACAAGATACCAGCAGCACCACCTACCGCTACTTTCTTCCAAGTTGCCTTATCAGCAGCGTTCTGAGTTTTATCTTTACTTTCCTGTCTTACTTCAGGATGTGTATTATCGAAATACAATGTTTCTTCATTCTGTGCCATAATCATACTTTTTAAAATTATAACTGGTGCAAATATAGTGAAATAATAAATAGATAGGTGTTAATTCTGTGCTCATTACACAAAACCTATCTTCTATTGTACAAAATCACTTTTTAATTTTAGCCTTGCAATAAGGACAAGCCTCATTCTGCATCATAACTTCATAAGACTGAAAACCCAGGAAGTGATGACAATGAGGACAAACATAATGCTGCTGAAACTCTTCAGTCAACTGCTTCTGCCTTAACGGTCCCTTAGAAGAATCCTTATATGCTTTTACAGTAAAGCCTACAGAAATCAAAATACCTAAGAGATACAAACCTATATAAAGAGGAGTCTCTCTAAATTCAGGGAAAATGATGCTCAAAGCGATGGCTCCCATAGTAATCAAACCAGTAATGCCACGAAGGGAATTAAACTTGCGGTCAGCAATTTGCTGATCAAGTTTATGTTCATCATATTCTTCCCAAACACGCTGCAATGGACGAAAATCTACCATTTGAGGAACAAAACTCTTTATCCAATCCCAACTAACCAAAAATTTGCTTGGACCAAGTTCTATTTTATCCTTTTCCATGATAGTCTTTGCAATTATTTCCACTCCATTGACAAAAGTAACATTCTGAGTTTTTAGATTCGTAATTCTATAAGAACCATCTGGATTAATGGTCAAACTACAATGTTGACGGCTCACAGTCATAGGAACACTTCCAGCACCCCCAAAAGTCTTGGATTGTTGTCCCATTGTTATTCTCAATTGAGATGTACTAGCATCACGTCCAATGATTAATTCCATAAAATTCTTTGCTTGATTAGTTTATTTTTTAGTTATGAGTAAATCCTTCATTTGCTTCAAGGCTTCCTTAGAAATACCTAAAGCAAAAGCAAAATGCTCATAATCTGATAATATCAACTGTTGCTTTTGCGTATTGACCTGATAAATATAGCCAGTGTTGATGATAAAACGCTTACCCACTCGCATAAAAATACTCTTGCAATCTACAAGATGCTCTGCCAAGTACTTCTCCATCTGAGTCAAATTCAGACAAACAACAGCCTTCAGCTTGTTAATAGTAACAATCTGTGTATAATTGCCATCTCCTTCGAAATAAACAATTTTGGAAACATCTAATCTTAAGAGTTCCGTCTTTGTATTGAATACGATAAATTGACTATCCATATTTACCATTTACATCGCCGACTTGTTCCCAGAAGTAGCTATCGGTCATTAAGTTTTCAATGAAAAAGCGTGGGACTATTGCTTATTACCGGATAGAGGTTGTGGAAGGACCCGTCAGCAAGTAATAATGCAATAGCCCACGCCATAGAGTATATTAACATCTTCTTCCATAGAGAAAAAGATACAATAATCCTTAGACGTGAGCATCATTGCCTATTTATCGTTAGCAGACTTTGAAACTTCCACATTTCTATCGCAAGATAACGTTCAATACGCTCATTCACTAGAGCCTTCATCGTGCCCGTTCTTTTCCGTTCACTCATAACTCTATTGCAAAAGTAAGAAATCTTTTTAATACCGCCAAACTTTTCCTCTATTATTTCTTCCAACAGGCTTACTTTTATGAAATTTCCACCAAAAAGGCATTGAAGTTTGCCACTGCTGAAAAAGATAATGCTTCCACATTTTCAATCCATGACAACCTCAATGCCTATATCCTTAAACGGCTTTACAAATTAAAGTACACTTTACCAAAAGGCGCCGTGTTCGCCTTCCACTCAAAATTATTGGCTACAACCTCTCCATCTAGGTTTCTAACCACCTTGCTAACGAGTGCATGTGTTCTCAACAAACTATCCAAAGGACCACCATAATAACCAACAACTGTCAATGATCTGCGTCCACCACTATACGTTTCTCTCACACAAATCTTGACTCTCACAACTTGATTGTTCTTAATATAATAAGCACCAACATCAGTATATTCCTCCGTAGGCTGAGGCATCTGCGGCATCTCCAAGCCAAATGATGGCACAGAATATTGCTGGGCAGGTGGATTTGTATATACTGGTTTATACTCTACAAACTGAGCATTTACACTCATTACACTTAGCATCATGGCTAAAATCAACATTACCTTCTTCATACCTTATTATATATTAAAGGGTTATACTTCATTTTCCACGTTCCACGATTTTTTCTTTTCTATCGCTTCCCGATTACGAGTGCAAAAGTAAGAAGATTATTTCTATCAGCCAAATATCTAAACCTAACTTGTATGAAATGCCATTCTGTATGTACCAAATGACAATGAGGAGGCGTCATAAGTCTAAATTACAGTTGGTGCATAACAGTTGACCTACGCATGCACATCACCTGTTGTGCAAGCGCATATCAGCTGCTATGCAAGCGCACAACAGCTGTTGTGCGACCGGAGATACTAACTAACTCAAAAACATATACTATCTTTTCTAACAACTTATACTATGTTTTCCAACAACATATCAGCAACATTCCACCAAACAAAAAAGGGTGAATCATTTACTTATGACACACCCTTTTTGCTAAATCAGACACGCAACTGATCTTATCTTATAATATTATACTCAAACTCATAATCCCCATTCTTCAGCCATTCGGGAACATCTTCCCCATTTTCCATAAGACCTTCAATATGAAACTCCAGACTTTCCTTTGCTTCTTTTTGCAAAGCTTCAAAAGTTGGCGCTGTAAAAACCACCGCTCCAGGTACATTACTACCAAGAGAACCACCATAATTTCTGTCGCACCACGCAACGTCAACAATAATTTTTTCCATCATGTACTACTTTAGATTTTCCAAATCTCCCCGTTCAAGACAGCTATTCCTTACCAAGGTTTCTAGCTTTTCAACCATTTTACGCTTGGTTTCCTTAGAAGCATTCCAACGGCGCAACGCTTCTTCTCTTGTTATCTTTGTTGTATTCATTCTTTATTCCTCCTTTTTTTAGTTCAAATTACAATTGCAAAAATACCTCCCGTCAATATTTATAACCAAAATTCATATACCTACAAGTTTGGAATCTAGCGATAAAAACAAGAGAATTGAGAGGCTGGGATTCCTTGTTTTCTGCTCTATATTAAGAATAAGACCAATAGTTGTATGACTATAAAGTTACAGTTGTACGACTATACATGCTATGGTTGTACAACTGTAGAGTTATGGTTGTACAACTATAGGGGTTATAGTCGTACAACTATAGATTTTCCTCAACGGCATCATCTTGTCAAGAAATCACAAATACCTGATTACCAATAAGTTTCTATTCTTCTTCATATTTGCGATATTCTCAAAGAAACAATAAGCATCTGAAAATACGAGAATCTCAGGCAAGCTAATGTAAAGAAAACTTATTCTTTATAACGCCGCATCACTACATCTTCGGGATATTCTTACTGATTACTTACTTCATTTTCCACCCATCAATGGTTCCCGTCTTCGATGAGAAGTTGCAGCCTATCTGATAAATCTTTCTGCCATCTGCTGCATATTCCCTGGCATAGCCCATATCCTCTATCTGCTTCAGGGCTTCTTCAGCCGAACCATCACGTTTGAATTCGAAGATGTAGATATAGTTTTGGGTCTCAACCACACAATCTACCCTACCTTCGCTTTGCTGCTTTTCAATGAACACAGTGAAACAGCTGATCATTCTCAATACGAGATAGAAGGTGTATTGAAAATAACGTTCCTTCTCGCGCTCATCGTCCTTACGACGCTGGCTATAAGGAATGCTGGCAAAGAAGGATGTCATCAGATTCTCCAACTGATGGCAATCGCCCACGTCCATAGCACTCACCACTTGTAAAACAAAAGCATCTGTCGATTCTTTTGGCTGCAAATAGCTAGTAGCCACCAAAGTAAGGAATCCATTTTTCACCTCATCATTCGGAAAATCCAAAAGATAGGAATCCATATTCATGTTCCAATCCTTTATCGTAAGATAGCCACTCTGATAAATCATAGGCAATGGCGCTTCTACATCTGCTCGATAATCCACGAAACTACTTGTTGGATAATACTTGCCTGTCAATTCATTCAAATTCTCCTTAAAATGGGAAAGCAAGCGAACCAAATAAGTTGGTGTACCAGTACGAAACCAAAAGTCACTTAGTCTCTTCTTGCTCAAAGAATTCAAGATACTAAACGGATTATAGATATCGAGCATGTCTGAGCTAAAATGATAACCGTCGAACTTACGTTTCAACTTGTATTTCATCCCCTCCTCTGTAGTCTTATATCTCACAGCCATCACTTTAATCTGTTCCTCGAATGTGGAATACAACTCCTCTTCCGTAATACCGCAAAGTGCCTCGTAATGCTCATCCATACTGATGTCATCAGGTTGGTTAAAACCACTGAACACACTCACCTGAGAGAACTTGGTAACGCCAGTCAACAAAACGAACTGCAAATCGGCATCGGCTGCCTTGAAAACTGAATAAAAGCCTTTCAAAACTTCTCTATTCCATTCCTCCAACTTTCTCTTCTGACCATTGATTGTAATATTCAAATCTTGGTCCAAGACATCTAGCAAAGGCTTGTCGTATTCATCAATCAAGACAACAGCACGAAGACCAGTTTTCTCATGGGCAGCTTTGAGGACAGATACAAATCGGCTTCCCAATCCTTCAGCAAACTCATCCCTCCCATATATTTTTTCCTGTCGTTCAACAAAACCTAACAGGGTTTTATCCAACATTCCTGCATCAGTAAAATTAATGCCATTGAAGTCTAAATGAAACACAGGATATTGCTTCCATTCCTTCTCCAGCTTGTCGATGGCAAGCCCTTTAAAAAGTTCCTTTTTCCCCTCAAAATAGTATTTCAAGGTAGATACGAGCAACGACTTTCCGAATCGTCTAGGACGACACAGAAAGTATATTTTACCATTAGTCACTAAGTCATAGACCAATGCCGTCTTATCAAGATAAACATAATCACCTTCTATGATTTGTTCGAAGTCTTGTATTCCTATAGGATATTTCATATTGCTGCCTTTTTAATTTCTTTCGGCAAAGTTACAAAAAATAATGATACAAGCAAAGAAATAGCCCGAAAAAATAACGAGATTGCAAAATACCATATTTGTGGGATTGCTGACAAGGAAAAAAAATAATACCTTTGCCTTTTGAAAATAATAGTTTAAAATCATGGTAGAAACAATGAATAATATTGGAAATAGACAGCCGGATAGCAATGCTGGCTGCAGTAAGCAAAAAGGAGTGAAGAATAAGCAAACCCGGCAGCTGGTACTATGGATTGGCGCTTTGATAGTAGGCGCCGTCTTGGGGATATTCGGCATCAGCTGGCTGGATGGCCTGATGAACTTCATAGCCACGGTCTATACCCGCTTATTCCAGCTTCTGGCAGTACCAACCATAGCCTTGGCAGTTATCACAACCCTGGCATCCTTGGGCAACCAGGCAGATACCGGTAAGATATTCCGCCACGCCATCACCTACACCCTGCTCACGACGATAGCAGCTGCAGCAGTGGGACTGGTGCTCTACAACATCGTTTCTCCAGGCAATTTACCTACAGCCTTGGTGCAGAGCGGTATGGCAGATGTTCCCCAAAAGCTGGGAGAAACCAGCTATTATGACCATATTCTTGGGGTAATACCCAACAATATCATCAAGCCGTTTGCCGAAGGAAATGTACTCTCCATCCTGATTTTGGCGGCAGCAGCAGGTATTGCTTTAGCCAAAATGCCATCAAGCGATAAAAAAGAAGTCGTGATGAAGGGATTGTTTGGATTACAGGATCTGCTCTTCATGCTGATTCATGGATTAATCTGGGCTCTGCCTCTGGGTATCGTTGCCTTTGCAGCACAACTCTCAGCCCAATTCTCTGCGGGTATCGTGATGGCTTCTCTAGGAAAGTACGTAGCTGTTATCCTGGGAGGTAATGTCATTCAATTCTTCATCATCCTTCCGCTCTTCCTCTTGGCTAGAGGCTTGAATCCAGTGCGCACTTTGGGTAAGATGATGCCGGCAGTATTAATGGCTCTGTTTACAAAGAGTTCTGCTGCTACGTTGCCGGTAACGATGCAGACAGCAGAAGACAGGCTGGGAGTTTCCAATCAGGTTTCCCGCTTCGTATTACCTATCTGTACTACCATCAACATGAATGGTTGCGCTGCATTTATCCTCGTAACCTCCTTATTCCTGATGCAGAATGGAGGAATGCCTTTACCTTGGACTACGATGATTCTCTGGCTCTTCATTTCAGTTATCTCAGCAGTGGGTAATGCAGGAGTACCGATGGGATGTTATTTCCTTACCCTATCTCTGATGTCCGGTATCAATGCTCCTATCGGCATCATGGGCATCATCCTGCCAATCTATACCATCATCGACATGATAGAGACGGCAGAGAATGTATGGTCAGATTCCTGTGTCTGCGCCATGGTGGATAAGGACTTGAAGAAAGAGTCCACTTGAAAAAAAAGACGATGTTAAGCACATTGAGGTAAAGTAATCACTCATAACGTGCTAAGCAGCCTTCTGGATGACATTTCATTGCACCCTAGAAAATAATTAAAACGGAGGGCTAGTCCTGGTAACGGAACTAGCCCTTTTTTTGTACCTTTGGGGTCATTACTGCAAGAAATCATCGTTGCTTACCTTTACACCAAGTGGTCCATAGTCGCCAAGAGCTTTGTGAGCAAGTCGACTCAACCCTCGGTTCTAAGGTGTAGATTGTTCGGTTGGATGCATCAGAGACGTAGTTTCCATGGAAGACGTGATTGAAACTATGAACAACGTGGAAATCGTAGTAAAAGAAGAAGAAGAACTGTTTTTTTATCTTTTTTAATCCTATTTTCCCCATGCATTCAGCTAAAATTCATACCTTTGCATTATCTTTTCAAAAAACAACAAAATGTAATCAATATGAAACAGAAAGATGTTATAACGGGATGGCTTGTAGCATTCATTATCAGCTGTATGATGCTGACGGGATGCACTGAAAAAAACAGGAAGCTAGAGAAGAAAAACGTGAAAGTTGAGACTATCTCCGTGGGGAATACAAACTTGGGGGGAACGAAAGACTATGTGGGAACCATCGAGGAAAAGATGGGATCTACACTCAGTTTCGAGATAGCCGGAAACATCACTT
>ERZ779855.1388-NODE-1388-length-16332-cov-3.654175_pt1 | contig 16332 bp, 10 predicted proteins | sample MGYA00511370_ERZ779855 | MGnify/ENA primary metagenome ERZ779855 (study PRJEB29588, sample SAMEA1967319) | human gut metagenome | biome: human gut; feature: human-associated habitat; material: faeces | place: Denmark | collected 2008/2010 ...
AAAAGTTATATCTTTGCAAAAAATCAATATTAACTATTAATTATAAATCTTATTACTTATGTTTGAAGGACAGCCTAAAGGCTTATATGCGTTAGCTCTCGCCAATACCGGCGAACGCTTTGGTTATTACACAATGCTTGCAGTTTTTGTATTATTCCTGAAAGCGAATTTTGGATTTTCTCCGGAGGTATCAGGAGCTATTTATGGTACCTTTCTGGGATTGGTTTATTTCCTTCCTTTTTTGGGCGGTATTATGGCCGACCGTTTCGGTTATGGCAAAATGGTGACTATCGGTATCATCATCATGTTTTTGGGATATTTATTTCTCTCTTTGCCGTTAGGTAACGGAACATTGGCTGTTGCAGGCATGGGTGGCGCTTTGCTGCTTGTCAGTTGCGGTACAGGTTTGTTTAAAGGAAACTTGCAGGTAATGGTCGGAAATCTGTATGATACTCCGGAATATGCAGCTAAACGTGATTCTGCTTTTTCTATTTTCTATATGGCTATCAATATCGGTGCTCTTTTTGCTCCGACTGCTGCTGTTGAAATTATGAAATATGCTCAAAATTCATTGGGAGTCAGTGAAGGAGCTTCTTATCACTTCGCTTTTGCCGTTGCATGCGTTTCCCTGATTCTTTCCATCGCTATTTATTATACATTCCGCAGTACTTTCCGTCATGTAGAAGGCGGTAGTAAGGATGCAGGTAAGAGTAGCCAGAAGACAGGTAGTGAGGAAATCTCGGCAGCTGAGACAAAGGAACGTATCATTGCACTTTGTCTGGTATTTGCAGTAGTGATTTTCTTTTGGATGGCATTCCATCAGAATGGTTTGACATTGACTATGTTTGCTGATGAGTTTACAGCTAAAAGCTCTGTCGGTTTGGAAAGTATGGCTTTTGATGTAACCAACTTGTTATTGTGTATCTTCATCGTTTATGCTCTTTTCAGTCTGGTACAGAGCAAGACAGGAAAAGGAAAGGCTATTTCTGCATTGGTTATTGTAGCTGCCATTGGCGGACTGATTTATAAATACAGCACTTTACCTGAGTCAACAGCAGTTGCCGCACCTATTTTCCAGCAATTCAATCCCTGTTTTGTGGTAGCTCTTACTCCGGTATCTATTGCTTTGTTCAGTTATTTAGCTAAAAAAGGAAAAGAACCTTCTGCACCACGCAAGATTGCATTAGGTATGTTGGTGGCTGCTGTCGGTTTCTTGATTATGGCTATAGGTTCTTTCGGTTTGCCCAGTTCAGGCGAACAAGCTACGGCAATGGCTGACGGTACTGCTACTTTAGTTTCTCCCAATTGGTTAATTTCTACTTATCTGGTACTTACCTTTGGTGAATTGTTACTTTCTCCGATGGGTATTTCATTTGTATCGAAAGTGGCTCCTCCCAAATATAAAGGTATGATGATGGGTGGCTGGTTTGTAGCTACTGCCATTGGTAATATGTTGACAGCCGTAGGCTCATGGTTGTGGGGTACCACACTTCCTTTGTGGCAGGTATGGAGCGTATTTATCATTCTGTGTCTGATTTCGGCATTGTTCATGTTCTGTATTATGAAGAAATTGGATAGGGTAGCTTAAGAGATAGTTTGTCGGCTCTATTGCTGGCTGAATAAAGAGAAGGCTGTGTTCCGGATATTTTATCTTCGAACACAGCCTTCTTTATATCCTGTCCCGGTGCATGTCTGATAAGAGAAGAGTTTAACTGAACACCAATGCAAATGTGGTAGTCTGCCTGTCTTCTTTATAAGGCAACAATGTCAGTGTGCCACCGCTAAGTCTCATAATTTGTTTGCTCAAGCTCAGACCGATTCCGCTTCCTTCTTCTTTGGTGGTAAAGAAAGGAATAAAAATCTGTTCGGCAGCTTCGGGGTCGATCACAGGACCATTATTAGCAATCTCGATATGTACACTTTCCTGTTCGTCACAGTATGCTCTCAGGGTGATTAGTCCGTCCGGTGTATCACCAATTGCTTGAATGGCGTTTTTAAGCAGGTTAGTCACCACTTGAGCAATGAGGTTCTCGTCGGCAAAGACAATCAAATCGTCTTTCGCTTCATGCAGGGAAATGCTGATATGAGGACAAGGATGCTGATGACACGCCAGTTTTATCATTCTTTCGAGGAAGGGACGTACATAGAACAGTGAAGGTTCCGGTGAAGGAAGACGTGTCAGTTTGCGATAAGACATGACGAAATTTATCAGTCCTTTGCCTGTCGTGTGAATCGTTTCCAATCCTTGCCGCATCTCCTCGTTTTCTGCTCCCGGTAATTGCAGCAAGGTTTCACTCAACGAAGTGACGGGAGTAAGGGAGTTCATGATTTCGTGAGTTAAAACCCGGGTAAGCCGAATCCATGAATCAATCTCCCGTTCGTCCAACTCACGGTTGATATCGCTGAGAGCGATAATACGTAGTTCTTCCTCTTTGATATTTATGCCCGACACGCGTAGCGCCAGATTGATTGTACCGCGCTCCGTACTGACCTGTACTTGTGATTTATCTCCCGGAAGAGCTTCTTCCATCACTTTTTTCAGTTCGTCTGAAATGCGGGATAGTTGTTTGGTATGTGTAAAGACGTCCATTCCCAATAGTTGCGTTGCTTTTTTATTTTTTTGATAGACAGCACCTTTACTGTTGAGTACAACGATTCCTGTTTCCACGAAGTCAAGAATCAGCTCGTAATACTTCTCACGTTGGGCTGTTTCCTGTTTTACATTATATAAGATTCGCGCTATGCGGTTCAGCATCATGTTGACCAATGAATTGTCTTTGTCGGGGCTATGTTCATAGAATCGCACAGCCGGGTCGTCATTCTCAATGGCGTCAAGCAAAAATGCCACTTTTCTTGTATTATAGGTATACAGACGATGAAACCAATATATTGAAACGAAGAATAAGGGAACGACAAGGCATAACCATAACCAATTGTGGTGCATATACAGCCATAAACCGGATGTCGCCAATGCGACAACAACAAGTAGGCGGAAGATAAAAGAGGTAGTCACTTTTTTCATCATAAACCGAATTTCTTCATTTTATTATATAAGGTCTGACGCGTTATTCCCAGTTGGGCAGCCACGGCCGAAAGGTTTCCGTTACATTTTTCCATGGCTCTTTGAATCATCTGCAACTCCATTTCTTCCAATGTGGAGACGGCAGCTTCGGCAGGAGGCGTGCCGGCTTTACGGGGAAAGTGAAAATGTTCGTTATTCAATATTCCATCTTCGTTAATGATGACAGCCTTCTCAATAGCGTGCTCCAGTTCCCGAATATTCCCATACCAAGGATGCTCGCGCAGCTTGTCCTTTGCAGAAGAGGAAAGAATGATATTTCCTTTGTCATACTGCTTACAGAAACGGTCGATAAACCGTTCGGCAAGGGGGATAATATCTTCTTTTCTGTCACGTAAAGGAGGAATTTCAATATGGATGGTGTTTATTCTGTATAATAAATCCTCCCTAAACCTGCCTTTGAGTACCATCTCTTCCAAATTGCAATTAGTGGCGCAAATCAAACGGATATCTACAGGAATGGGATCATTGCTGCCCACACGCACCACACTACGCTGTTGAATGGCAGTAAGGAGCTTGGATTGCAGGTGATAAGGCAAATTGCCTATTTCGTCCAAAAAGAGAGTACCTTCATGAGCCGCTTCGAATTTTCCTTGCCGGTCGGAATGGGCGTCGGTGAACGAACCTTTCACATGCCCGAACAATTCGCTTTCAAACAAAGATTCAGTAACGGCACCCATATCCACCGTTACCATATTGCGCCGGCATCGTTCGGAAAGCGCATGGATTTCGCGTGCCAGCATTTCTTTCCCGGTACCATTCTCTCCGGTAATCAGGATATTTGCATCTGTTTGGGCTACCTTCTCTATCAGTGTCCTCAACTGTTTCATGACATTGCTTTCACCCCAATACATTGATGATACCACCCTGCGGAGTTCTGCTTTTTTCTTTCCTTTAGAACTGTTTCGGCATGTAGCTGACAGTGTATCTACCAATCGGGTATTATCCCAAGGTTTCACGATAAAATCCGCGGCTCCTTCTTTTATACCACGTACAGCCAAATCGATATCAGCGTAAGCAGTAAATAGCACGACGGGTAATGACGGTTGCATTTTTTTTATTTTGTGCAACCAGTAAAGCCCTTCATTGCCGGTATTAAGCCCACTGCTGAAGTTCATATCAAGCAATACCACCTGTGCATTCTCTTCACGCAGCACGGCAGGCAGTGTGATAGGTGAGGTGAGGGTAATGATACGTTCAAAGCTATTCTTCAACAGCAACTTAACGGCAGAAAGCACCCCTTTATTATCGTCTACCACAATTATGGTTCCTTGCATATTTATAATCTTTTGGTTTATTCTTGAAACAAAGATAAGTATTTGGCGCCTAACCTCCTAAGCAGTGTCTAATTATTAGACATAAGCTTTTGGGAATAGCAATACACCATTACTGTCTAATTATCATACACTGCTGTCTAATTATTAGACACTATCGGGGCGGAGTGAAATAACTAAAGCTCTTATTTATAGAGGACTGTGACTTTGGCACGTTTTCTGCATTATTTTTTAAGAGAACGAATAGAAACAAAAAATAAAATATGAAAGAACTTTATTATGTAATTCAGACATTGATTCATGGGCGTGGGGCTAATCTTATAAAGGTTATCTCGCTGACTCTGGGTTTGACGGTCAGTATCTTGATATTCGCGCGCGAAGCCTTCGAGTTTAATTATGATACTTGCTATGAGGATTCCGAATGTCTGGCTGCAGTGCAGATTGAATGGAATCATAACGGAGAGAAAGATACCGGCTTTATGACAATGGGTCCTATGGCCGGTGCCATAGCCGAAAGTTTTCCCAAAGAAGTGGAAAGTGCCACAACAACGCATTTCTGGTGGGGAGGGACTTCTCTTTATAAGGATGACGTTCGTTTCAGTCCGGGTGTATTGATAGCCGACAGTTGTTTCTTTAAGACAATGAGAACAAAGATATTGCAAGGGCAGGCTTCGGAAATGAATAATCCCGATATACTGTTTATCAGCCGGAGCTTGGCACAAGAAATGTTTGCCGGGACTGATCCTGTCGGCAAGGTTGTGAATTTGAATAAAAGCATGCCGATGACCATAAAAGGTGTTTATGAAGACTATCCTGAGAATTCTACATTTTATGATTTGAGGGTTATCATATCTATGGCTACCACACGAAAATATGGCTGGGACTATTGGGGGTGGAATGGAGGTGACAGTTATTTTGCTTATATTCGCTTACGCCATCCTTCCGACATAGAAACGATAAATAATCGTATAGACCAAATGCTGGAAAAATATATTCCGCAGGAAGATAAGGATAAGAATCAAACTTGGTCGCTTCGTCTGATTCCCTTTTCTGATTTAAGGCTGGCCAGAAATTATGATGGCATGGGCATTATTTGGGTATTGCTTATCTTGGCAGGTATTCTATTGTTTACTGTTACATTGAACTATGTGCTGATTTCCATTTCTTCGCTGAGCCGTCGCGCCAAGACCATTGGCGTGCACAAATGCAGTGGGGCGTCGGGCTGGGGAATCCTGAAAATGTTTTTGTGGGAAACAGGAATTCTTGTTTTTCTCTCTGTCCTATTGATGGCTTTCCTGATGCTCAATTTCAAAGAACCTCTTGAAAGAATGGCAGATGCCAGTTTAGGGGCCATGTTTACATACGAGAATCTATGGGCACCGGTTTGTGCCGTTTTATTTATCTTCATAGTGGGTGGTGTATTGCCGGGGTTGCAATTCTCAAGAATACCGGTTACACAGGTCTTTCGCCGGTATACGGAAGGCAAGACAAGCTGGAAACGTCCGTTGCTTTTCGTCCAATTTACCGGTACGGCGTTTATCTTTGCATTGTTGGCGCTTGTATTGGTGCAATCCAATCACATGACCAATATAGACCGAGGTTTCACCACAGAACGCATGGCCTTTACCTATTACTATTTCAGCAATCCTGAAAATGCACGCTCTACCTTCCAGAATTTGCCCTATGTAGAAGCTGTTGCAAGCAGCAGTCTGCCCCTATATGAAGGCATGAGTGGTTGCCATGTCACTACGGAAAGCGGAAAACAATATAGCATGCGAAACAATGAGATTGATAAAGACTATCTTCCGTTTTTGGGAATAAAATTGAAAGAAGGACGTAACCTGAAGCAGAAGGATGAAGTTGTGGTTAACCGGAAGTTCCTGGAAATCATGAATTGGAAAGAGAATCCTATCGGTCGCCAGGTTCGTAATAATGATGAAATATTGGGTACTATCGTGGGAGTGACGGAAGACTTCCGTTCATCCAATCCGGTTTTCGTACCGGAAGAACCGGTCGTATTCCAATATCGTTCTGATTTTGGTGGCTGTATTCAAGTAAAGCTGAAAGAGCCGTTTGATGAGAACTTAAAGAAACTCAATGAAGATGTGAAGAATATTTGGCCGGATGGAGATTTGAATTTTGTGTCTGAAACACGGGCAACAGAACTACAAATCAGCACTGTGGTCGATTTTCGAAGTGTTGCGCTAATGGCCACCATAACCATCCTTTTTGTTACCTTGATGGGATTGATTGGTTATATTAATGATGAGATGCAACGTCGCAGTAAGGAAATAGCCATTCGTAAGGTAAATGGGGCAGAGGCATCTTCTATTTTGCTTTTGCTTTCGAAAGATATATTTTGGACTTCAATGCCTGCGGTGTGTATCGGAACATTGGGGGCCTGGTATTTGGGAGCTTTGTGGACGGACCAGTTTTCTGAAACGGCTGAATTTCCGATATACTATTATATCCTGATAGCTTTTGTCTCTTTACTTTTTATCATTGGTTGTGTGGTGATAAAGACATGGAGAATAGCAAATGATAATCCGGTGAACAGTATTAAAAGTGAATAATTAAACAATAGAAACGAATATGATACAGATTGAGAATTTGAGTAAAGTGTTTCGCACTTCAGAAGTGGAGACCATAGCATTGAACCACGTAAACATGGAAGTCAAAGAAGGAGAATTTGTTGCTATCATGGGACCTTCCGGTTGTGGCAAATCTACTCTGCTGAATATCTTGGGATTGCTGGATAACCCAACCGAAGGAAGTTACAAGCTGATAGACAAGGAAGTGGCAGGATTGAAAGAGAAGGAGCGTACACAACTCCGCAAAGGAGTAATAGGTTTTGTCTTTCAGAGCTTCAATCTGATAGATGAGCTGAATGTGTTTGAAAATGTGGAGCTACCTTTGACTTACTTGGGTATTAAGGCGAGTGAACGCAAAGAGCGTGTCCTCGAAATATTGAAACGTATGAATCTCAGTCATCGTGCCAAGCATTTCCCTCAACAGTTATCGGGAGGTCAGCAACAGCGTGTTGCCATTGCACGTGCCGTGATAACTAATCCGAAACTGATTTTGGCGGACGAACCTACCGGTAATTTGGACTCAAAGAACGGAAGCGAAGTTATGAATTTATTGACAGAACTGAATAAAGAGGGTACCAGCATTGTTATGGTGACTCATTCACAACACGATGCAAGTTTTGCGCATCGCATTATCCATTTGTTTGATGGTAGCATTGTAGCAAACGTCAAAGAGTAACAGCCCAAGACAACACAGATGAAACAATTATATTATGCAATCCAGACGATTCTTCACGGGCGTGGAAGTAATGTGACGAAGCTCATCTCTCTTTCACTCGGACTGACTATCGGCATATTGTTATTCTCGCAAATCGCTTTTGAATTAAGCTATGAGAAGTGTTATCCCGATGCAGAACGTCTGGCTTTAGCTCGTGAACTGTTTATTGATTCTAAATCGGGAAAAATAGTGGGGGATGATGGAGATAATTATGATTATACATTATTTGCTCCTGTAGCAGCAGCGCTGGCTGAAAATCTACCCGAACAAATCGAAAGTGCCACTTGCATTTATCCCGATAATGCCTGGAATCTATATAAAGAAGACAAACTGCTGAATAACGTCAAATACTTATTGGCAGACACTTGCTTTTTCCAGACTTTGGGCATTCCGATGCTGAAAGGTAATGTGAAAGATATGGCTGTACCCGGTTCGGGTTATGTGTCCGAACGTTTTGCACGTAAATGCTTTGGCGATGAAGACCCGATAGGGAAAACACTTACATTGGATAAGCAAATCGAAGTGACAATACGGGGAGTATACAAGGAAATTCCGAAAAACACTATCTTTTATTGTGATTTGGTAATCTCTATCCATAACAAAGACGGTTATATAGCAGGTTACGGATGGAAAGGTAATGATGTATTTCTTTCATTATTGCGTTTGCGCAATGCTTCCGATATTGAAGTTGTGAATAAAAGGATTCAGAGTGTGATAGAGAAATATACATCAACCGACTTTTATAATTTTATCTGTGAGTATAGTGCTATTCCGCTGGTTAACTACCATTTGGAAAGTTTGGATACAGTCAAACGTCTTGTTATATACGGCTTCTTGGGGTTTGCTATTTTCTTTGTTGCTATCATGAACTATATGCTGATTGCTATTGCTGCCATGAGTCGTCGAGCTAAAATGGTTGGTGTACATAAGTGTAGCGGAGCAAGTACCGGTAATGTTTTCGGGATGTTCATGATGGAGACAGGTATCATTGTTCTTCTATCCGTTGTCATCAGTTTATTCATAATAATCAATGCACAAGAGGTTATAGAAGATTTGCTCTCAGTTACTTTGCCTGCCCTTTTCACATGGGAAACTTTATGGGTACCTGCATTAACCATTCTTGTCTTGTTTGTGCTGACAGGAGTATTGCCGGGAAGATTGTTTGCACGCATTCCCGTCACGCAGGTGTTCCGACGATATACGAATGCCAAAAAAGGCTGGAAACGTTCTTTGCTATTTGTACAGTTTACAGGAGTCTCCTTTGTATTAGGTTTATTATTGGTAACCTTGTTGCAATATAATCATTTGATGAACCGCGATATGGGAATAAAAGTTCCGGGACTGGTTGCGGCTAATGTCTCTCTTCAACCGGAAGAAGCTGAAAACATAGCCGACAATATCCGCCGTCAGCCTATGGTGGAAAGTGTTGCACGCTCTACTTGCAATGTAATCGGTGAGTATTGGACACGTCCGCTAGTTAGTAACAGTGGAGAACGTATTGGAAACTTGAATTGGAATTCGTGTACTTCCGATTATACGGATGTAATGGGAATAAAGATAATAGAAGGAAGTCCGATGAAGAATCCGGGAGACTTGCTGGTTAATGAGGAAGTGGTGCGTTTGATGAAATGGTCGGATGGAGCCGTTGGAAAGAGATTGAATAATTTTTCTAAAGCAGGAACCATTGTCGGTGTGTTTCGTGATGTGCGTAACTTTACCTTTCTTCATGAACAGTCGCCTATTGCCTTACTTTGTGTCAAAGATGCGAGCAACACCTTTAACGTCCGCCTGAAACAACCGTATGTGGAGAATAAGAAAAAACTGGATGAATTTGTAGCCAAGACCTATCCGAATGTTTCCTTGCAGTTTCAATTGGTAAGCAATATGTTGGATACGGTTTATAAAGATGTCTATCGTTTCCGTAATTCTGTGTGGATTACTTCGGGATTCATTCTTCTTATTGTTATTATGGGTGTGATAGGCTATGTGAATGACGAAACTCAACGCCGTTCCAAAGAAATTGCCATTCGCAAAGTGAATGGTGCGGAAGCTATCGGTATTCTTCGCTTATTGATTCGTGACATATTGAATGTATCGATACCTTCTGTATGTATAGGAACTTTAATAGCTTATTCTACCGGACGAGTATGGCTTGAACAATTTCCGGAACAGATAAATTTGAATGTTTTATATTTTATTGGAGTTGCTTTGTTCGTAATGTTTCTTGTTGTGGCCTGTGTGGTAATCAGAGCGTGGCGCATTGCTAATGAAAATCCGGTAAAGAGTATCAAATCAGAATAAATTAGTAATTAGTATTGAGTAGTCATAAATAAAACACCATAATGCAATGAAACAATTGAAATATGCTATCCAAAATGTCATTCGTGGAAAAGGTTCAAATATAGTCAAAGTGGTATCCATTACTTTAGGTTTGCTTGTATCCGTTATCTTGATTGCTAAAGTAGCATACGAATTGAGCTATGATAATTTTTACCGGGACAACGAACAGCTGTATGTGGTAAAAACAGGGTGGGATGGTGGAAAGCCGCTTCATGGCAATAACATTTATCCTACTGCTGCTGCGATTGCCCGGCACTTTTCCGCTCAAGTGGAAAGTTTTACGACAGTAACAGAGGCTTATGGGAAGATGTCTCATGGAAATAAAGCTTATAGGGAAACTGTTCTTATGGTCGATTCTGCTTTTTTTCAAACAATGGGGCTTCCTTTATACAAAGGCAATGCGCTTGATTTAGCTAACCCGGATATGATATTCTTGTCCGAATCCTTTGCCAAAGAGGTTTTCGGAAGTGATGGCGCGGTAGGAAAAACATTGTTATACAATATTGGTGGAGATTATCAGCCTTTTATAGTCAAAGGTATTTATGCCGATATCCCTCTGAATACCACATTATATCGCCCGAAAGCCGTTATCTCTATTGCCAATCGCACGAAATATTACAAAGGCGGATTGGGATGGAACACCGGTGGCAATTATCAGGCTTTTGTCCGCCTGAAGCATTCAAAAGCAGATGCGGAAATTATCAATAAAGGTATAACGTCTATCATCATGAGCCAATATATGCCCATGGACCACTATGGAAAGTTTGGAGTAAAAGGTATTGAGGTAATGGTTTCTCCATTGCGCGGACTGCATCTCGACAATTGGAATACAGTGAAAATGCTTTATATTATGGGTATACTTGCAATAGCATTACTGTTCACCGCAACATTAAATTACGTGCTTATTTCTCTCTCTTCGCTGGCTTACCGTGCCAAAGCCATTGGCGTACACAAATGCAATGGGGCAGGTACAGGAGGCATATTCGGAATGTTTTTGTGGGAAACAGCCATAATCGTATGTATATCTTTAGCTTTGATTGCTTTTATCATTCTCAATTTCAATGAAAAAATAGAAGAACTGATTCAGACACCTGTCGGAGAACTGTTTAGCTTGCAAAACATTTGGGCTCCTGCTTTGGTGGTGCTGTTTCTGTTCTTCATAGGAGGTATCATGCCGGGACGGTTCTTTTCTTCAATTCCTGTTACCCAGGTTTTCCGCCAATACACTGAAAACAAGAAACGCTGGAAGTATCCGTTACTTTTTGTGCAATTTGCAGGTACGGCATTCTTAGTCGGGATGACGTGTGTAGTCTTTTCTCAATACCATTATACGATGTCAAAAGATTTAGGCTACAATATGGAACGGTTGGCGTCTGTTTATGATTCGTATGAGCATGTGGACAACACACTCAGTTTGCTTCATAACCTGCCATACGTGGAAGGGGCTGCTACGGCAGAAGCCGGGATGTTGGGATTTCCGTCTCCTTATCCGGTGAATGACAATAGTGGCAATATGATTTTTTCTCCGCGCCTGACTTTCTTTGACAGGGAGTTCTTTAATTTTATAGGGATGAGGTTAAAAACGGGAAAAGCACCGACAGCCGAAGGGGAAATACTAGTCAACGAAGAATTTGTGCGTGCCATGAAGTGGGACAATAACGGAGTAGGTGAGTATGTACCCGAACATGGTACGGTGACAGGTATATTGGATGGGTTCAGATTTATTGATGCGGCACAAATGGAGCCGGTCGAGATTCGTTGGAGCAGCGGACGTGGCAATGTAATGCATGTGAGGCTGAAAGAACCGTTTGATGATAACCTCAAACGCTTGAACGAAGAAATGAAGAAACTTTATCCGCAAGATAATGTACAGTTTACCTCTTATGCAAAACAGATGGAACGTTCTTTCCATTCAGAACGCGTTTTTCGGGATTCTATCATTTTGGCAACCATTGCTATCTTAGCCATCACACTGATGGGATTGGTAGGTTATATTAATGATGAGATACGGCGTCGGAGTAAGGAAATTGCCATCCGCAAGATTAATGGGGCAGAAGTGAAAGGCATTTTGCTGATGTTGTCAACAGATGTCATCCGTATCGCTGTACCGGCCATATTGATAGGCGTTGTTCTTTCGCACTATACAGGAATGGTATGGAAGTCGCAGTTTCGGGATGTAATGACTACCGATTGGCTGTTTTATACAGGTGTATTCATCGTTGTATTGGCGTTCATCGTGGGTTGTGTGATTATCAAGTCATGGCGGATAGCCAACGAAAACCCCATTCTCAGTCTGAAGAACGAATAACTTTATCTACATTATCAAAGAAAGTACTGATATGGAAACGAGGCGACTGCCTTTTGACAGCCACCTCGTTCTTTTTTCCTAATACCTTCCTTTAAAATAAACTTCTGTACCGTCAAGCAAACCACTTAGTGTATTGTCGCTCATCCAGATGCGTTCAAAATAAGAGACGTCATCCGGTCCGTATTTCATACGGATACATGTTTGTGTATTGTTATCCCAATTCCAATCAAAGTAATATATGTCTTCAGTTACGCAGCCATCTCGATACTCCACTCGTATATAGTCTTTTCCGGTCCGATTTTCATAAAAGTCCAATCGCTGGGTGTAATATTTTCCATCTTGCTCCCAACTTTCCTGCCATGTACGGCTGCACAGTTCATGTGTCTTTCTATAATATACCTCACTATAATCATCATTATCATACTAGCTATCTATTTCTACTTCGCATGAAGTCAAACTAAGCATGGTTAGGACAAATACCAATAGACCGAAGCATTCTCTTATCTTTGTTTTCATAATCCATTTGATTTTAGTTTACTGTTTTTTTCTTATACTGCAAAAATAGGTGGGGAAAATGATACTATAAAGAGAATATTACTATTTATATAGGGAATTTCCCTATTTGCAAGAGGGATTTACGAATTTTAGATAAGAGGAAAGAAGAATCCGTAATCGAGGTTATTTTATCTGTAAATTATCTACAGAAATTATTGGCGGATAGTTTATCTTTGCCGTTGGAAAAGAAACAAAAATAACTCTTAAAATACGAATTATGGCAAAGAAAGTGCTGATATTATCTTCCAGTCCGCGTCGTGGCGGAAATTCTGATACATTGTGTGACGAATTTATGCGTGGAGCAATGGAGTCAGGCAATGAAGTGGAAAAGATATTTCTACGTGATAAAATAATAAATTACTGTACCGGGTGTAGCACATGCAGCCGTTACAATAAGCCTTGTCCGCAAAAAGATGATACTGCTGAAATATTGGAAAAAATGATAAGGGCAGATGTGATAGTAATGGCAACTCCGGTTTATTTCTACACGATGAGTGCTCAAATGAAGACTTTGATAGACCGTTGCTGCGGACGTTATACAGAAATGGGTAACAAAGAGTTTTATTTTATTGCCACTGCTGCAGAAGGAGACCGGAAACTGATGGAACGTACTATTGATACTTTCCAAGGATTTTTAGATTGCTTGGAGAATCCGGTTATCAAAGGGGTTGTGTATGGAGCAGGTGTTTGGCATACAGGAGAAATAAATGATAAGCCGGCGATGCGGGAAGCTTATGAGATGGGCAGACATTGTTTGGAAAGTTGATGAGGATTTTCATCTCTCTCAAAAAGACTTAGGACTTTCTGAAAGACTTTGGGAAGTATATCGTTCTACATAACAAACATACTAAAAAAAGGTCAGGCGATAATATCTTGTGATAAAGGTTAACCGCCTGACCTTTTTTAATATTTAGCTATTTTTTAAGCTTCTTCTACCGCTGCCTGCGCCGCGGTGAATGAGAAGTTTAACGTGTTGATTATCAAATGAAATTGTTAAGGACTGTCAACATCCGATATGCAGGTGTTCACACGTTATGCGCGTTCTGCACGTGGGCATTTAATCAGACAATCTTTTATGCTAAGATACTAACCATTTTTGGGGTATCAAGCGTAAAATCTGGTCAACATCTTTTGCTCTTGCTGTGCTATCTGCTTGTTGGTTCCAGTTCATTACGATTATTCACTTATCTATGGTAATCACGTCATATATGATCTAATTTTAAGTTCAACATTTATCGGTCAACATTACGTATCGCGAGCTATCTTCTTTGCAGAGCTTATGTGCAATAGGTATTTCAATTAAAAGAAAAGTTCCAGATTCAGACGATCTCCGAGTTTAGGTTTAAGTTTAGATGTTCTTATATATATAATAAGGAAGGTAAACCTACATCATAGGTTTTTGAGTTTAAAATCTATGAGTTTAGAGCAACATGTATATATACATGGGCTAACGTAAACCTTAAACCGATCTTGCCATACAAGTTTACGCAGGACTTTCTACCCAACTTTCTCTTTTAACCGAAAAAAAGAAGAAGCAAGTTTATCTTGCTCCTCCCCTTCTTTATGTGTGAGTTCAATGTCTTTTCTCGAAACGTTATTTTCCTGCCATTAGATACGAACAATACTTGCCAAGCAGGTTTGATAGTGGCAGATCATCCTTCAGGTAACGTTCTGCATCAAGTTTGAGCAGTCTTTCACGAACCTGCTTCTTTCCTTTGAACAAAGCACAAAGGTATGGAATGCCTTTTTCTTCCGTAATGGTCACATCGGCAAAGAACTGAGTCAGATCTTCGGCATCATAGACGATGGAATAGCTTGGACGCTTTGCTCCAGGTATGTCTATAACCAGAATGTTTTTTTCGACCAAGTCTTGAATATCACGAATGGCTGTGTCCTTCGAGCATTTTGCCAACGATGCCCATGTCTTTGAAGTTATCTTCGACTCATAGCCATCGAGGAATAGATTCAGCATCTCTGTTTGACGCTCTGTCATAGGAATTGATGAAGCCTTTTGCCAGAAGAAACTCTTGTTCAGTATAGAAGTTACAATAGCTTCAGCTTCATCAAGTGCATCGATGAGCTTTTGAAGATACCATACCAACCATTCTGTTAGATCACCATCACCATGCTGCATTTTTTCCAGAATGTCGTAATAGTGATTCTTGTCTTTATTGATCTGTGATGAGATATTATAGAAGCGATAGTCGCTCTTCTCTCCACGAGCTAGCTGCATATCAGAAAGTATGCGAGCCAATCTTCCGTTGCCATCTTCAAATGGGTGGATGCTGACAAACCAAAAGTGGGCTACGGCAGAGCGAATGACGCTGCTGACCGGCTCTTCACTGTCAAACCATGCAAGGAAACGTTCCATCTCGCCTTCTACTCGGTCCGGTGAAGGGGCGATGTAGTGAATCTTCTCACGTCCAAACATACCACTGATGATATGCTCCTCGTTACTGCGGTACTTGCCGACCTCAATCTGACTGCCTTCGCTGAAACCAGACGGAAAGAACGCTGCTTGCCAAGCACATAGTTTTTTCTTGCTCAAAGGCTGGTCGTAGTTCTGAACCGCTTCGAGCGTTACGTTTACAACCGAATCTATATAATGCGAAGGAGCTGTATACTTTACGTTCTCTATCCCCAGTCGTCTGGCGATTGAAGAACGTACATCATCTACATTCAAGCGAATGCCCTCAATTTCTGACGAATAAACTACGTCATAGGTCAAGTTCTCTGCCATAGCTCTTAGCTTGCTATCAAACCCCAACGAACTTAACCTTCCAGAGAGTAACCCTTGCTTGCGGCAAACCAACTCCTGAAGGAGCGACACCTGCGAAGCGTCCCAACGGAAGTCTGTCCAATTATCTCTTTCGTGTATATACATAATGAAAACTTTTAATGCTACATTATTCTGCGATTAACGTCGCAAATTCTGCGACAAAATTAAGCATTTTTTGTCGAATAACTAAAGGAAGAGATAAAATAACGCAATTTTTGCGACGATTTAAGCTGTCTTTTGACTGATTGGAAAGTTTTGGAAGCAAAATCTACTTCTTGATCTTGATAAAATTATGTTGCAAAGGTACATGATTCTTCAAGCAATGCAAGAACATACCTACGGTTCATGAAGAAATCTCCACACCGTTGGGTAGTATTTCAACTATATGAGTAGGCAACAACAGATTTCACCAACAATCACCTGATAACTCCTGAGCTTCAGGCAACGTTCACGGGTCACGAACTCTATTCCCAGGACGGAAAGAAGAAGGATGCTACCTGCATCGCAGTGTTTCACATCGGCAACTTTCGCTGGTACGTACTCGAAGGACAGCAAGAAGGAAACGACTTCATCCTCTACGGCATCGTGTTAGGTCTCATTGTTGCCATATCGTTCTATGTCTTTATTATGTTATTCTTTAAATTTATTCCAAACAGCTTCCAATGTCTTAACTTTCTGTCATATCATCAAT
>ERZ779855.1396-NODE-1396-length-16265-cov-8.058791_pt1 | contig 16265 bp, 17 predicted proteins | sample MGYA00511370_ERZ779855 | MGnify/ENA primary metagenome ERZ779855 (study PRJEB29588, sample SAMEA1967319) | human gut metagenome | biome: human gut; feature: human-associated habitat; material: faeces | place: Denmark | collected 2008/2010 ...
CTCCTCTGCATTGTCAATCGTGTGAATCTGTATCGTGTGCACGAGGTTCAGAAAAGCCAGTCCCGTAGCGTGCCGACATGGTCGGAGCCACATCGCCCATCTGCCGGTAGCGGGCGTCTATGCCGTGGTTCTCGAATATCAGCGGCTGGTGACCGTGTTCCTGCGAACGCAGTGTTCCGCTTATATCCGCAGCGACATCCATACGCTCTCCGCCCTGATCGTTGATGCACAGTACGGAGGGCATACTGTTGCCGCTGCTGCCCGCTTTCAGTGTCGGAGCGACACCCTCGCGGTATCCGATGCCGCCCGCGCTGGCTCCCGCACCTGCGGAGAAGCCCGCCACGAACGTCTGCTGCTTCATCCCCGGCTGTGCGCCCATCGCACCGGCCTTGTCGCCCAAGTCACGAACTTCATCCCGCTGGTTTGCCGCAAAAGCCACCGGCGTGCCCGCCACAAATGTCTGCATCTGCAAATTGGAGGTCGCCATCAACGCCCCCGCCGTATCGCCCAGGTCGATACCCTCGTTCCTCTGGTTGATATGGTACGCCTTGATAAGCCCCATCTGCGCCAATATTACCAAATCGATCATCCGCAGGCCGCTCTGCATTTCCAACGCCAATTTCAGCGTTGCAGGCAACTCCTTCCCGCGCTTCCGTGCTCTACGGAGAATGCCCAGGCAGGCTTTCCGGCTCAAATAGTATTTGCGCTGAGGATGGGGCTCCAAGATCTGCCACAAGGAAGATCCTCTTACGACTCTGGGGCACACCCCAGTATTGAGCGTCGAGGACTCGCCAACATAGGGAGACAAGATCTCCCAATATGGCTGCCCCAGAATATCGCCATCCCCAAGGGTGATTTTCAGGAACATGAATTCCTGATACACCAATTCCGAGTGTTTCCTCCAGGACGACCCGGAAGTCATCTCCCTTTTGCTGCCCACTGGAGAATGCGCCGGGGACGTTTTCCCAGCACATGAATCGGGGGCGAACATGGATACCTGTCCGTCCTCGTAAAACATCTGCATCTCGCATCTCCTTTATGATCCTGATTTGTTCCATAAATAGACCGGAACGCTCACCGGCAAGTCCCGCCCTCGCTCCAGCCACGGACAAGTCCTGACAGGGGCTGCCGCCGCAGATAATGTCCACAGGCGGCAACTCGTCCCCGCGCAGCTTCGTGATGTCCCCGTAGTGCAGCATCCCCGGCAGTCGTTCCGCTGTAACGCGGATGGGGAAAGCCTCAATCTCGCTGGCCCACAGGGGCACAACGCCGTTATGGATGGCCGCCAGCGGGAAGCCTCCTATTCCATCGAAAAGACTTCCCATGGTGATAACTCTCATTTCGCCGCGGCCACCACCGTCCGCGCCATACTGACCGCGCTCTGTGCCGTGTAGACCGCCGAGGAGATATTGGCTCGCGTGGTGGTATCCAGCCCGAATGCACCGGCGATACGTGGGATCTCACCGGCAGAGAGCATGAGTCCCAGGCCCAGCAGTGCGTGATCCTTAAATACCATCAGGCCCGCCACAAGGATGGTGGCCTGCAAAAATGCTGTGAGACACAGTCCCACGACCTGCTTGCACCACTGTATGAATCCGTCGCCATAGCCGCGCGGTACAGAGAACATATACAGACTGCCCACCGCGATCTGAATGAGCAAAATGCCGCCGCGCTTAAGGTTGGCGAAGAAGACCTTTATGACCGCGTAGGCCATGAGCGCAAGACAGAAGATGACCATGAGCCCGCTGGTTACCGGGCCAAAGCCCCGCAAAATGATTTGTCCGGAAGATGTCAGGCTCTCCACGGTGTTGAAATCCTCCAGCGCCGCTTTCGCTGCATCCCCGATGCTGGCAGTGCCAAAGCCGGTGATGCCCGCCGTCAGGTCTGCCTGCAGCGACACCGCCAACACATACAGGCGCACAGGCACCTGCGTAAAAAGAGAAACGGCCAGAAAGCCCTTGATGGCATTCAAAGCCGTTTCTTTGACATTCCCGCGTCCACCGGAATACTCCACGCCGCACTCGAAGCAGGCTACCACCAGTCCCGTGGCAAACAGAGCCCAGCCCAGATAGGAGAAAAACAGCACCACGCTCTGCACCCAGCTCATCTCAAAGAGCTCGGCGCCCATACCGCCCATCTCCGAGAAGAAATTGCCGAGAAAGCCCACGATCTGACCGTAGAACCAGTCCACGATCTGACCCAGCACCGTATCGGCTACAAAGTCCCAAATAAAAATAAGTTATCACCTCCGTAAACGCAGGAAGCACCCCGCCGTCAGCAGAGTGCTTCCTGTTACTGTATTGTTTTGCAGGTCACAGTTCCATTCTGAATCCGTAGTCCTGCGCTCGGTCCTGTTCTACATCCTGTGCCACGTCATCCTCCTGACGCTGCACCTGTGCCAAAACCATCAGCTGCCCAAGCCGGGAGGAGAATGCGGAGATGATAGCGGTCTTACGGCTCTCGTCCACATACTCACCGGCCTGATCCAAGATGTCCCGGATATCCTGCTCAACGCCCCTCAGCCTATCAAAGTCGATCCAGCCGAAGGAGGTCACCAGCTTGAGCTGTTCATGGTGCGTCTTTTTGAATGGTTTACACTCAATGGCACGGGCGGAGAGGATCTGGGGTGTCAGCTTATCGTACCCCAAGGAGGAGCCGCTATCGAAGATAGGTGCGGCACCCAACCATTCCAGTGTATCTGCACTGCGGAGTAGTCCGAAGTTGTTCTGATGCCTGTCCTCGTTGGCGATAAGGTAGTCCAGCACGATCATCTGATCCACCGCGTGTTCCATACCCTCCACACCCAACGCCTCGCAGCAGTTCAGATAGTGGCGGTAGACCGATGTGTTGTTGTCTTTCCTCATGGACTGCATCACGCGCCACGCGCTGACAAGCTCCGTGTCCGGCGTAACGAAATCCTCACAGACACTGTAGGGCGTGTCATCATCCCACAGCAGCGTATAGGGCACGTGGGAGATACCCAGTTTCTCCGCCACCAGTGATGCGATCACCTCGTTGAACGGCTGCTGCATGAAGGGATTGCTTCCCGCCTTCAGCAGGCACCGCTTCCCATTGATGATCTTCCACCGCTTTTTCAGATAACCGTCCGACGTGTTATCTGGGGAACTGAAATCGAAATTCGCCGCGTCCGTGGCCTTGCCCAGCAGGACATCACCGATGTCCTCCGAGAAGGGATTTTCGAAGAAGTTGATGCGCTCCCACCGGAGGTCACTGCCGTGGGGTCTGACCCAATACTGATCTGAAAGGCTCAAACCGAAGCAGCGCGTCAGCAGCACCTGCGTATTTGGCAGCTCCAGCGTTTCCAGTGCCTTTCGCACACCGGAGCGGCTGGCGGGGATGCAGCGGTCGATCCACCATGCATTCAGCGCGGCACGATCCACGCCGTCCCTTTTTGATGCCGTAGCCACCGGAAGATGCTCCGGACGGTACACCGCATCGATACGCTGGATAGAGCTTGTCGCCTCATCCAGCTCCATATCGGCAACCGCGATATTCTTGTGCATCAGCGTATACTGCATCGTGCCACCTCTTTTCTCTGTCATTTCCATGTTATTTTACCACGCTTTCCGCAAAAAGCCAACCGAAAATTGAACATAGGCACGCTCACACACCCACGATGTCCCAGATGTACAGCGGTGCGGTCAGGGTAAAAACCAGACACGCGAACAGGATGGCCGGCGCTGTCCACTCAAACTGGCCCGTCTTTCGATAGTCAAAATATTCAGTCCCCAGCTTCACAAAGAAGAAAATGGCGAGGATCATATCGATGGCCGGGAACACCACATTGTTGACGACGGTCTTGATCTGCCCTGATGCCGCCGCCCATGTGCTCTCCACTGCACCGGCCACATCGCCGCTGCCTGTGGCGTAGGCCGCCACGGAAAACAGCCAGCAGAGCAGCGCCGCTGCGCCGCAGACCATTACCGCACGTTTCACATATTTCATAGCGTTCTCCTTCACATTGTCATTTCGCCCATGGCGGGTGCGTTCTGGCTCTGCCGCAGCTCGGCCAGCTTCTCCGCCGCCCAGTCGGGGATGCACTCGTCGCGGATGATGCCCACGAACTCGGAGCGATTCCATCTCGTTGTCTCGCCGTCGCCTAGACAGGTGCAGAGCACCGAGCGGCCACGGGCATGGGGGCGACAGCCGAAGCCGCTGAAGGCCAGCCACAGCTGGTTCTCCGGCTGCCAGCAGGATTCCCGCAGCGTGTCCGGTGACAGCACCAGCACGCGACCGGTGAAATCCTGTTCACCGGAATTGGGTTCGCAATGCTCCGCGCCGAACAGATGCAGCCTTGCCAGCTCCGCACGGTAGTTACTGACGAAGCCGTCCAGTATGGCGGGGTGGCTGTTTATAAGGAAGGTATGCCGGTGTCCGCCGTCCTCGGGCACGAAGATGGTACGGCTCCATCTCTTATTCGTTTCGTGGTAACGCCCATCGTAGGACTGCATCTGCAGCGTATTGGCCAGCACAAAGCCCACGCGCTTGTAGCCGTACTGGTCGATGACGCTTTTGGCGCAGCCGTCCTTGAGGTGCATCCCGTCGAAGTCCATGCGGATGGCCAGCTCTATGGCACCGGCACAAGCGCAGTTGCTGCGGAAATTGGCGCGCCACAGCTCCAGCTCGCCCCTGTCCCGCGCCTCCTTCGCCGTGTAGGGGTACATCTCCTCATTTGACAGCATAGATGATATCCCCCTCCTCCAGATGGTACGCCAGCCCGGACGGGCAGCATCCGCTGTTCAGCAGCAGGATACGGATCATCTCCGGCACGGCGTCCAGGTCAAACTCCTCAGCGGCTCTGTCACAGTGTTTGCCGCAGGGCATCTTGCAGGCGTCCAGCACCGCCTCTGTGATCTGCGACGCCGCATCCAGCAGCCCCGCCAGCACGTTTGCCGCCTGCGCCGCTGTCATCTCACGAGGCATAAGCAGCAGAAGGCTGTGCGTCATTTGGGCAGACAGGTCTATGCCCGCCATGCCGCATTCTGCCAGCTCGCTGCCGGGGATGGTCAGGCCGGTCTTGTCCAGTGTCATTTCGTTCTTCATGTTAGATCCTCCTCAAGTTCTCAAAGGTCGTTCCGGGATATGCACCAGTCGGCATATCTTCCCATTGCTGCTGTAATCGCCGAATATCGTCATTTGCGATGCAAAAACACGGGGGTCATAGTTGGTCATGATGTATTCCCGGTATATGTCATTTTTCTTCTTGGATTGGCTGTTGGGACGCTCCACTTCATAAATGAAAAAGTCCTCGTAGAGCCTGCGAATATAGTCGCAGTTGTTATAGGACACCATGGCGAAGCCCCTGTGCTGCGCCAGTACGTCATGGAGCCGCTGATGGTCACTGCGGGGAAACTCCACCGCGTAACGCTCCGCCTCATAATAGGGCGGGTCACAATAGACCGTGGTCTGCGGATCATTATGGGTGGTGATGATGCTCTCGAAATCCTTATTCTCCAGCGCTACATCCTTCAGGCGGTGAGAACACTCCCAAACATCCCGAAAGAATCGCTGTATATCACAGGAGCTCACGCCGTAGCTGTCGCCGTTGCCGTTATAGCTGTATCGCTGCAGCTTGTAGATAGCGGCGGCGCGGCGCACATCCGACAGCTCCGCACGGCTTTGCAGCAGCCGCTTGACCTCCTCCGCCTCCGGCGGTGGGAACATCTGCTCTGCCAGCTGCAGCTCCTCATCCAGATACAGCTGTGTGAAGTCCTCGCCCTGCAGCTGTCTGCGCAGCACATCAAACTCATCACGGGCATTGATCGGGAGAAAGCTCAGTTCTTTCGTCAGGGCCATAGGGCGGTGCTTGACGCAGAAAAGCAGGTTATACAGGTCGTGGTTCAGGTCGTTATATATTTGCAGGCACCCCTTCGGCACGGCGGTATTCAGCGTGATGATACCGCTGCCGCCAAACACATCCACCAGTGTTTTATAGTGGATAGGCAGGAGCATCTGTATGGCCCACATAAGCTGTCCCTTACCGCCCATCCAAGGCATGAGCTTTATCAGGCTGTCACGCATCAAATTTCTCCAATGCACGCTCCAGTCCGGAGATAGCCGCGTCCAGTCCGCTGCGCATTTTCTGCAAGCCGCGGATGGTATCATAGACCTCCGCCGCCGTTTCCGCGAAGTAGTAGCCCCGCTGGTCTGCCGCGATGGGTACGGTGTCCTGCCGCAGACGGTTGACGCGCCGCCGCAGCTCGTTCCTGCTGATGCCCAGCACACGCTCCAATTCCCGGCTGCTGATCACATTTCTGCGCCCCTTAAATCCATTTTCCAGATACAGGGCAAAGGTTTCCTTCGTCATTCTTGCACTCCCTTCCGGTGACCGTTCACCGAAAAGGACGCAAAAAGAGGGATCGCCGTCCCTTTTCGGAAAGCGGTCCCATTGTTGTTGAATTTTACTGCATGGTCATGTCCACGCCTTGCCGCGGTACTTGCAGCGGCTGTCCGTCCGGGCGGCAGATATAGCCGTAGTCACTGAAAACTCCCTTATCCCGCCATAACAGCGCTGCGCCGTAGGCGTCCATATTCAGATACCGCATCAGCAGGTCACCATCCGGGTCTCCCACGATGACGGAGAGCTCCTCCCTCGCCAATCCCTCCAGAGAATGGATCCCCGGCTCAAGGGCATATTCGCTCAGATGCTCTGCCAGTGCAAGCGCATCGTCCAGGCTTCTGATGTCCAGCTGACCGGCCACAGCCTTGAACTTTATCAGTTCGTTATTTCTGTCCAGTTCCTCCAGGCACTGTGCAAATCGGTTGATCTGCTCCATGCCGTCATAGGCCATATCCGTGAAGCGCCACATCTCCGGCATGGCGGCGTCGCACTCCTCCAGCCGCACCTCCTGCCAGCTGTCCACCTCCAGGCAGTCCAGCACGGCGTCCAGCTCCGCCTGCTTTGCGGGTAGGTACAACTTTACAGCACGGACATCGCTGACGCAGAGGAAATAGATCATATACGGCGGCTTTCGTGGCGGCCTGCCCAGATTGGACGGGGCCTGCCGCAGCTCGGACTCCTGCATCACATAGCCGTGGGGCGTAAGTACGCCGCCCTCACCCTCCCGCATCGATCTGCCGATCTTCTCGTAGTCCAGCATTTCCAATACGCTGTCCGGCACGGTTGCCAAATCCGGGAGAAAATCGTTCTCCACGTAGAACTGTCCCAGCGCGGCATCGTCCGTGATCCCCGGCACCACATGGCAGCAATCCACGCTGTATGCCAGATCCAGTACCCGCCGGAGCGTCAGATCACCGCCGTTGTTCTGATACAGATTGTTAAGCTCCATCTGCACCAGACCCTCGAAAGCCACGGCATCCACATCGCTGAATGTACGGAGCTTCTCTGCCAGCGCGTTAAATTGGTACAGGTCATACCCGTCAAGGTGTGGGGCGAGAAATTCATATCGGCCCATGTCCTCCACCTGCCAATAGGGTTCTTGTCCCGCTGACAGACGCAGCCTGTCCATGGCATCCACCAGTTCCCACGGCGTGGCGGGCAGCTCCAGCTCCGCGTGATTGCTGTTGTCGGGATTGCCCATGTATATGGAGATGATCTTTTTATCCAAGCTCCATCCCCCCACGGCGCTGTACGATGTCCTCACAGTTGTCCGGGTCTGCACCGGGTACATCCCAGCCGCACATGCTGCCGATCTTCATAGCCTCCTCCTGTGCAGGCGTCACGCCCCTCTTTCTGTTCTGCTCATCCGCGATACGGCGGTTCTCGTGGGCGTCACCGGTAGACCAATCGCTGGGGTAGTACCCGCTTTCGCCGCGTTTGATGCAGATGAGCTGTCCCGTGCCCGGCAGCAGCGTGAAGCACATCTCCGGCAGCTTTTCAAAGTGGGCGCAGAAGCGCTCCTGCTCCGTCTGGATGCTCCAACCGTGATCCTGCCACAGATGCACATACAGCTCGCTACCACGTCCAATGGCGATCTCATGCTGCTCGAAACCCTCGCCCCAGCCGTCCGACGCCTGTCCTTCAATATATTCCTTCAGTGTGGTCAGCTCTGCCGCCGACAACTCGCCGCTGATCTGACATTCCGCGATACCCCACAGCTTGCCGTTTCGCCGCTCCACGTCGAAGGTGACGGAGCGCACCTTGTCGTTCACACTGTCCGGCGTATCGTACCAGTGCATGATACCGCGGTTGACCTCCTCCGGCATCCGATACTTCACCAATGCGCTGCGGATATGGTCCTCATACGCGGTCAGGTCGTGTCCGGTCAGCAGCTCCGGTTCTTCCTGCATATTGCCATACACATCCGGCTCATAAAGCTCGGCGGTAAGCGGCATATATAGCTTCGTCATGCTGAGCTCGGGCGGTAAAACGGTAAAGCTATCCACGCCGGGGATGAGAGCCAGTGCCCGCCCGTTGTCCCACTTCATATGGAACTGCCCGGCGTCGTCGATATAGTCCAGCTTCCCCGTCATTCCAGCCTCCACCGGTGCGTACGGATCCTGCATGGAGTCCAGCCGGATGCGTGTACCCACAGGGTACTGTTTCCGCAGGAACGCCAGCATCTCCCGATTTACGTTCATACTAAATTCCTCCCATCGTCTGTGTGTAGTCTTCCAGCTCACAGTGGTTTTCCTCACCAAGAAAGTCAAGCAGGATGTCATCTGCTGCCTTGCAGATAGCGGGATCGTCTGTCAGGACTTCATAGCGAAACCCTGTGGTATCACGGTAGGGCAATTCCTCCCGGATGCAGTCCAGAAAAGCGTCTGCATCGTCATAGAGGATGTCATCGTCTCCCACGAAGGTCACTTTGCCTATAAGGTTCATAGCTATCTCGCCTCCGTTCTCTCGCAATACACCACATACCTCTCCCGCCCGCCACTGGCGTAGGGGTGGCAGGTCAGCAGCGTCAGCAGATCGCGGTTCGGTTGGATTTTGACTTTCTCTACCTCATGGGGCTGGATGATCTGAATGTCAGCTACGGTGTAGGTCAGCGTCTCCCATAGATTTGTCAGCGTAACGGTATCGCCAACCTGTAAGCGGTCTATATGCCGAAAGTAGTCTGCGCCGCGCCAACCCCGGTGTCCGGCAATGATGCAGTTGGTGCTGTCCCCGCCGATGGGTGCGGAGGTGTTGCCCAGCACTGCCGCTCCTGCGGCAAGGTGAACATCGGACGCGCCCAGATAGACCGGCATGGTCAGCTCCATGGCCGTTATCTCCAGCACGCCGATGATCTCATCCCCGATGCCGTAGGCAGTCAAGTCGGCGGCGGGTGTCTCGCAGGCTTCCAAGTCAACGAGGCCAGATTGCTTTTCGTTATAGATGCGCTGATTGTACGCTTGCAAGGCCACCAGCAGTTCGGGGTATTGCTGCTCCGGCTTTTGTTCTTCGAGGAAGCTCTGCACGGCCTCATCTGTGTTGGCTTGCAGCCTGTACCCTGTAACCACCGGCCACAGCATGACGCAGATGCCCGCCGCGGCCAGCAGCACCGCCAGCACAAGAGATGTCCTACGCATGACGCCCCCTCCTTATCAAGAAATACCCACCGCCAATTACGGCCACTGTGCCAAGGCCGGTGCCTAAGCCGGTAAGGTAATGTCGCGTCCACGAGGAAGTGACCTTCTGTGTTTCGGCAACCTCCGCTTCCTGTTCTGGCGTATAAGGCACACGATGCCCTCGCACCAGTAGCCGGTGAGTGTTGATGCCGAACGGTGTGCAGGTCACCAACGTGACCAAATCCTTGCCATCCTCGATTTGGAGCAGGCTTGTGTCCGTAGGCAAGACTGTGTTGATATTGTCTACCTCATACGCCAACACCTCACCCAATACATGGATGTAAAATGTATCGCCTTTTTCGAGTTGGTCAATGTCCGAAAAAAGCTTGGAGCTCGCCATACCACTGTGGGCCGAAAGCACCGCGTGGGTGCTGCTGCCGCCCACCGGCAGAGATGTGCCCATTACATGGCCTACGGACCTTTCCAATGTCTCTGCGCCTGTGCCATGCTGCACAGGCAAGTACACGTTGATTTTGGGGATGTCGATGTAAGCCATGACACCGCCCACGGTAAGCTGCTCCGCATACGCCAAGGGAGGGGCGGATGCCCCTCCTTCAGAGATCGCCGCATTGGCCAGCATGGCGTTATACTGCTGTGCCGCCTGCCGCTGGGCGGTCAGCTCGGCATCATCGGTGTCCTCTATGGCCGCGGTGTAGGTGGTTTCCACACTAGAGTGGTACTTTTCACTTAAAAGTTCTCCCACCAGCGGATAGAGAAGTAACCCCAGCGCCACAACGCCGCAAGCCGCCGCCAGTAGCCAGCGCTTCACTGCTTGCTCTTATGCTTGCGGGACTTCACCACGATGAACGCAGCCGTGCCCAGCAGCGCCACGCCGCCGATGGTGAACATCCATGTGCCGTAGCCGCCAGTCTTGGGCAGATCAAAGCCGGGATTATTGACGACCGTCAGGGGGACGATGGCGTTGCCATCGGTCATGGTAACGTCCTTGCCGTTGACGGTGGCAGAAGTAGTCAGCAGCTTCGCGCCGCATTTTTCGCAGGCACCATTTTCCTTGGTGGTAATCACGATCTTGACTGATTCCTTGAGCAACACATAGCCCTTATCGGTGGCAATTTCGGTCAGGAAATAAGCGTCATCTTCCAGGCCCTTGACGATAATATGGCCGCTGCCGTTGGGAACGAAAGTAGTGGCATCAGACTTCTTGGTGGTAACACCCTTGGCGTAGTAGATGCCATCCTTCAGGTCTGCGATGATGTAGCAGTTGTCGGTGTCATTGTGCAGGTTGAACTTGACGTTCTGGATGTTTCCCTTACCGTCAGAGAACTGCTTCAGCACGTCAATGCCGTAGGTGTAGACATGGCAGCAATCCTTGAGGGTATCAAAGTAGGTAGAGTTGGTACGCTTCCAAGTCAGTACGACCTCGTTGGGGTTATCGGTATCGCCCAACTTGGCATCGGCGGTCAGGGTGGCGGCGTAGGAGATACGCATGGTGCAGTCGGAAAACCCGCGTTTCACGCTGTCGCTGTAAACAGTAGTTGCCTCGTTGATTTCTGCCAGACCAGCCTCGGTCATGCGGATGGTCATGGTGTTAGCAGCGGCATCATAGGCCACAGTGAACTTGCCGGAGTTTTCATCCCATGTGGTGATCTTGTCGGCACAGCCAGCGTCCTTAAAGAACTCGATAACCACATCGTTCTTGTTGTATTTGATGCCCTTGCTCAGAGTGTCCGCATAGGTGTACTCGCTCAGGCTGGATGCCTTGGAGGTAATCGTAGGCAGGGTGCTGATGATCTGATAGTCCACAACATCGCCCACGGAAGCGGTAGCAGTATGCTCGTAACCGTCCTTGATGTCGGTCAGGCTGCCGTTGTTCTTGCCGGTGGAGTTCTTTGCTTCACGCACGGTCTTATCCAACGTAGGGTTGCCGGTCTGGTTCTTGGGGTAAACGGTCACATCGTAATTCCACGCCGTACCGTCAATGGTCGTCATGGGCAAACTTACGAAGAAGGGATTGCAGGTGCTGGTGACATTTTCGGGAACACGAGTCTCTACGACGAGGTACAAACCCTGCTCCATGTCAGATGCAGAGGTGTGACCGGTGGCATCCGTTTCGGTCATGGTCACGCCACCATTCTTCACGGCGGTTTCCAGAGCGTTCTTCACGTTCGTGGCATTGGCGGCGAGGGCAGCGGCCAGCTTATTGTTCAAAGCATCGCTGGTGAAGTAGTTGACGCCGCCCTCGGTCTTGTGGGTGTCTGCGCCGGTCAGACAGATAGCGGACAGCACGGCGTTGGAACGCTCGGAGCTGTCAAAACCATACAGCACACCCACCTGCCGCTGGCCCTCCACGACCTCACTGTTCATGGCAATGTCAGCGACGCGGAGGTAGGTAAACTCCACGCCCTGAATGGCGTACTTTGCCAGCTTGTCAACAACGGCATCGTCATGCAGCCCAGTGCTGACATAGGACTCGGTGTCCCACGCACCTTCCTCGCTGGCCTTGGTGATGTCGTACTTATAAATAGAAAGCGACGCCTTCTTGCTAACGTCAATGGTCGATTCGGCAAATGCCGTGGTCATCAGGCCGATGGCCATGAGCGCTGCCATGAGCAGCGCGAACACGCGGTGGATTTTTTTCATTTGGTTTTCTCCTTCATAAAATCAGATTTTTTGCAAAAATAAACACCCATGCAGAGCATGAGTGCTGCAAACATAATGGGTGCGATAAATCCGTTGCCGCCCGTGAAGGGCAGTGTGAAGCCTGCGTTATTGCAGGCGGTAATGGCAATGTCACGGCTACTGCTGTCCAGCGTTCCCGTGAACAGCGGCTCAATCAGAAGGGTATAACCGGCAGGTGCTTTTACTTCGGTGATACGATACTGCACACCGATCTTAAGGTCGCTCCACTTGGCGATACCGGTCTTGTCGGTGGTCGCTCTGCCGACCTCCGTCCAGCTCTTGCCATCTGTAGAAGTCTCCAGCAGCAGCTCCGCACCACTAAGAGGCACGCCTGTCGCATCCACCTTGCGGACGGTGATGCTGCCCTTGGCAACCACATTCTCGCGTGTGACTTTGATGTTAAGGTTCGCAGTGGTCAGGCTGAAATCATATTTGGTTTCATCCAGCACATAGCCATCCACGGTACTAATCTCCTGATAGAAGTATTTGCCGAGTCTCAGGTTAGAGAATGTCACCTTGCCGTTGGCATCGGTCGTACCATCCGCGATCTTATTTCCATTGGCATCAAAGAGCCGGAATACAACACCGGCCAGCGGCTGCTTGGTGTCGGCATCTACCTTCAGAATTTCGATGCTCCCCTTGACCGGCGCATTCTCGCGGGTGGCTTTCAGCACCTGCCCGTTTTTATTCAGCACAGCGGAGTACGCCGTGTCGTCCAAAACATATCCGTCTGGTGCTTTGAACTCCTTATAGGTATAGCTGCCCAGCCGCAGGCCGGAAAAGGTCAGCTTGCCGCTGGCATCTGTGTAGCCCTCCGCAACCTGTTTGCTGGACGCATCGTACAGTCGGAAGCCCGCACCTTGCAGCGGTGTCTTATTGTCACCGTCCACCTTGACGATCTCGATGCTGGCCTTGGCCGGTGTGTTCGTCCGCTTCGCCGTAATGTTCAACGCTGTGGCTGTGATGGTGATCTGATATTTGGTGTTGTCCACCACATAGCCAGAGGGCGCGCTGATCTCCTGATAGCTGTATTTGCCTTGCGGCAGATCCTTGAACAGAGCTTTGCCATCCGCACCTGTGGTAGCATCAGCTACCTTGTTACCGCTGGCATCAAAAAGTCGGTATGTTACGCCTGCCAGTGCCTTGCCGGTCTCTGCATCCACCTTGTTGATGGTCAGGCTGCCTTTTTCCTCCACAGCCCTGATCTTGATATACACCCGCACGGGGTCACGCCCGATGCCGGTGTAGCTGGCCATCGCCTGATACCGGCCTGTTCTGTCATACCAACACAGCACCGCCTCGTCCGGATCCATCTCGAAGGCGCTGCCGGTGGCGGAATAGGTCTTCTCGCCGAGCAAATTCTTGGCCGCCGCAGCCGTGGCCGTGATGGTCAGGGTGTTGCCCTTTCGCGTAAAGGTAACACCGTTACCGCTGTTGGCGGTGAAGTTGTAGGCGCTCAATACGCCATTGGTGTCCGTGACACTGGCCGTGTAGCTGCCCGCAGCGTTCCGCTTTAGCTCGATTACATCAGCCCAGAGTTCGGCGTATGCGGCGAAGCTGGGAATTTCGTTAGCCGACTGCATCGCTGCCGCGATCTCATCGTACCATAGCTCAAAGGTGGGATAGCGGCTGGTATCCACGCAGTCATAGAACGGACTGTAGCCCCAGTCATCGTAGGTGTAGGCGCTGCGGTATTCGCAGATAAGCTCCCAGATGATCGCCTGTGTTGCCGCCCACTTCTCCGCGTTGATGATGGCGCTGCTGTTGCGGTCGCCGGATGCCGTACCGTAGTCGGCGCTGGGATAGCCGCAGGCCAGTGCCAGCGCAATGGCGCTCTGCACAGATGCAGGCAGGTTATACCAACACCCGCTGCTGCCCTGGACATAGCTGCCGCTGTCGTCGGAATGGACGCCGGGCTGGATGCAATACGCCACCGTTCCGTTGGCATACTTGACGTGGTACAGGGCACTGCCGCTGCCGAGACTGCTGGTAGCTGAGATAGTCATGTTGACAATAGTCGGGGACGTACTTTGGCTGTAGTCATACTGTCGGAACGTAATTTGGCCGGAATACACGAACTCCCTGTATTTGACCGTTACAGTGGCGGCGTAAGCGGTTACCGCCAGCGTTGCCGCCATGACCAGCGCCAGCACAAGGGCTGCCATGTGTTTGAATATTTTCAAATGACTTCCTCCTTTTCAAAAGATAAGACCTCCCTGTTTCCAGAGAGGTCTTGCGTATTGTTTTTCTCAGCCTGCATAGAGAACATAGATGAGCAGGCTTACACCGTCCTCCACGAAGCAGACGTTACAGCGAATACCTGCATCGGCCAGCGTGTTCACGCCCGCCTGCATCATGAGCTGGCGGAAGGTATAGTCCACCATGTCACGCGCCTTGCCCTCCAGTGTCTCCTGTGAGGCATCTGCCGCAACACTGGCAGGGAAGCGGTACGCACTGTTGCCCAGTGTCAGGCCACTGTCCGTAGTGACGCCGTACTGTGCAGCAGCATAGGCATTGGCCGTCTCAACAGCCGCCCAGCGGTCCGCCGGTTTATACTCCGGCTCAGGTTCAGGTTCGGGGGCGGGTGTAGGTTCCGGCTCCTGTACCGGCGCAGGGGTAGGTTCGGCTTCACTCGGTGCAGGCTCCGGCTGCGGTGCAGAAATCTCCGCCTGACCAGGGACAATCGGCTGTTCCGGTGCGTCCGGCTGTTCCTCGCCGGCAGGTGCGGACGGTGTTCCCTCTGCCTTGGTGGAGGGTGTTTCCGCGTCCTCAGTGGGGTTCGGAGTCTCCTCATCGCCTACGTCCTTGGTTTCCTCGACAGTTTCCTCAGCAGACAGGCTCTCCGTATCTTCCTGCACCTTGTCCTCGACAGGCGCGATGGCCTGTGCCGCGCTCTGTACCGCCGCCACCGACAGCATCGTCGATGCGGAGCTGTCCCCCGTCTGCCCACAGGCCGTGAGCAGCAGGAGCGTCCCCATCATCAGGGTCACGATCTTCTTTTTCATGTGCGTTTCTCCTTTCTGTGTTTTGGGTAGCACAAACAACTACCACACAACCATCCGTAAGTCAACGGAAAGATTCGAAATGGCCTGACACGGCGGGAGGCCCTCTGGCACAAGCCGTTCCCATGCTCATACCATGCCTCCCATTTCCATGTGAAGTGCTTCTTCCCGCGCCATGTTCTGCCGCTGGACATCCAAATCATAGGCCGTACAGTAGCAGTTATAATCTCCGGGGGACGGATTGCACCGCAGGCAGTAGCGGTAATGCTCGGTTTCCACGATGTAGCCATAGTTCTGCACCCAACCGCCAGCGATCTTGCCGCCGTGTTCATAGCAGAAACGCTCCATAGCGAAGCGGTTTTTCAGCACACTCTCCCGCAGCGTGTCCACGACCTCTTGCAGCTCCGCTTTGAACACAGGGCTGTTCAGCTCCTCCGGGCCTCTCGGCCACCATGTATGCCAGAACTCGTTGCCGCTGCGCCCGAAGTCCATGCGGACATGGCCAACGGTACCCAGCCGCTTATCTTCTTCGGGGTGCGGGGTATAAAATAAGCCCGCCTCCTCCGGGCGGGCAGGTTGGATATGAAATTTCATATTCTCCGCGGGATAGGGGATCTGATGCGCCTCGCAGAACTCACGGAGCGTCATGTCGCCTTCATCGAGAAAACCGAGTTCATCCCGCACATCCAGCCGTCCGGACTTAGGCATCGCCAGCTTTTCCGGCATCAGCACCGAGCCTGCGTGGTTGACCACAACATTTTCTTCCATGTAACACAGCTCGCCGGGATCATCGTCAGAGCCGCGCATGTCATAGCAGTACCAGCCCTGCGGCACGGTATCACGGGCGATGCGCCCGTTGGTGAACAGCGCGGGCTTATCAAATACTTCAAGGTGCTGGAATTTATCTGTTCTTGCGTTGACTTTCAAAATTTCATGCCTCCCATCTGCGGCGTGTACGATTCATCCCGCCAGTTGTTTTTACATCCTTCGAAACGGTTGACCAGTTCTGTGGCAGTAAGGGCTACAGTAGGCGGTTCTATCGTTTCTGAGAAGCAGTCCTCATCCAGCTCGAACCAGCAGTGATCCACC
>ERZ779855.1399-NODE-1399-length-16244-cov-239.682933_pt1 | contig 16244 bp, 9 predicted proteins | sample MGYA00511370_ERZ779855 | MGnify/ENA primary metagenome ERZ779855 (study PRJEB29588, sample SAMEA1967319) | human gut metagenome | biome: human gut; feature: human-associated habitat; material: faeces | place: Denmark | collected 2008/2010 ...
CCGATGCTTCCCACTTTCAGATAGAGGGCACTCCTGGAGAGTTCCATCATCTGCTGGGCATAAGGCTCGTAAGTTTCAGGATTGTTGCCGTTGGATACCATCACGTTGACATCCACCTTATCTCCGGCAATCTTATCAACGAAAAACTTGTAGGGAGGGATAGTTACGGTAACAGCAGGTTTGCCATCGCTGTTGGCGACAGATTCCTTTCCGTTACTTTCTGCGGTGTGGCCTTTCTGCTGGCTGCCTTTACAGCCCGCGAAAGCCACGCATAATATAATAAGGTATAAATACTTTCTCATAAGCAGTCAATCTATATGAATCAATTCTTTGTTTTCTTTGCAGCTTGTTTAAAAGATGAAACTGAGTCCGTAAACCAGCAGTACATATCTCAACACCTTTCCGATGGTGATGCTGATGACAGAAATAACGATGTTGGCTCTCGTCAGTCCCAAAACGATGGTGATGGCACTTCCCAACAGGGGCAGGAAGGCAAAGAATCCCATCCAGGCTCCTCTGTCGGCCATGAAATGCTGAGCCTTGTCAAGACTCTCTTTCTTTACATGCAGATATTTCTCTATCCATTCCAACTTGCCCATCCGTCCTACGCCATAGTTGAACATAGAACCGAGCACATTGCCGATACTTCCATACAGTACGAGCTGGATAGGTTCCAGTCCGGCAGCCTGTAAGCCCGACATGACCACCTCGCTGCTGAAGGGAAAGAAACTGCCGGCAAGGAAGGCTGATACCAGCATGCCCCAGTAGCCCCAACTCATTAAGAAATCTATAATCCAACTCATAGTAATATGCTCTCTGGTACGAGTATGTTGTAAGCCATGATAAGTACCAGCATGATGAGCAGCAGGATGAAGGAGATGTTGGTAAACTTACCTCTGGTGAATGTGATGAAATGGGCGATAAGCGGTGCTGTATTCACAATCAGGATGCCGCCCAGTTCCTGTATATGTTGAGGCTGGAGGACGATGAAGATGATGCAGGCAGCCGATAACATGATAAACGTTTCGTAGATCATGCGGGTGCGTATCTTATCGCCGTAGCTGGTGCGTATGAAGTGGATGGAACCGATGATGGTGAGCAGGGTAACGAAACTCAGGTTCAGAATCTGATGGTCGGTAACCTGCGAATAATCAAAGAGTTCGCTGTAGTTGATGAATTCGCAGAAGTGGTCAGCCAGCCCCTGTATATTGTCGGTATAGAAGAAATAACCGGCTGCAAACCAATAGGGTACGATGAGACCTACCAGGGATGCAAAGAATGTCTTTACGCTAAACGAGAGGGTAAACACCATCATCATGATCCACAGTATAGGCATGAAATAGCCTATCTGCACGAAAATCATCGATGCCAGACCGATGCAGGCAAAGGCGTAGAAAGTCCAGCCTGTTGAGCGTTTATCCTGATAGCAATTCCAGATAATGAGATAAAAGGCGATGAAACACATCGTCACAATACTGCTTTTTAAAGAGAGGTGGGGGAGTCCTGTCATCGTCAGTAATGCCAGAAAACTGCAGGATACCATTCGGCTGTAGGTACGCATGAGGGCATTACGGTTGTTCAGTTCCACCATCAGCAGGGTAGACATGGCTGTGAAAGCAAATTCTACCCAGATATTGGATACCAATAAACCTACTGCAACCCAAACCAACGTGGCAAGGGTTGCAGTAATAGGTAAAGAGTAGCGGCTAGCCGCTACTTTATTTTGAAAAGTTTTCTTTCTTAACATCTAATTCAATGTTGAATGCTTAAAACAATGTTGAATGTTGAATGTTGAATGTTGAATTGCCTAACGGACTCAAGGGCGCTAGCCTAATTCAACATTCAACATTCAACATTCAACATTAAAATCTAAAGGTCCTGTCCGATATCAGAACGGAAGTACTTGTCGGTGAACTGGATCTTCTGTGCCTCAGCAAAGCTCTTCTTCAAGGCTTCTTCCTTGTCCTTGCCGTAGCTGCTTACGCAGATGACACGACCACCGTTGGTTACTACCTGACCATCCTTCATGGCTGTACCGGAGTGGAATACTACAGAGCCTTCCACGTCATCGATGCCCTGGATAGGATAACCCTTCTTGTAAGCCTCAGGATAACCGCCGCTTACGAGCATTACGCAGACTGCTGCACGCTCATCAAACTCGATGCTGCGCTTGTCCAAATCGCCTGCTGCTACACCTTCGAAGAGATCCACGATGTCGCTCTTCAGACGGAGCATCACGCTCTCTGTCTCTGGATCACCCATACGGCAGTTGTACTCGATGACCATAGGCTCGCCTTCAACGTTGATCAGACCGAAGAAGATGAATCCCTTATAGTCGATGTTCTCCTCAGCAAGTCCCTCTACGGTAGGACGGATGATGCGCTCGTCAACCTTCTGCATCCACTCCTTGGTAGCGAATGGTACAGGGGTAACGCTACCCATACCGCCGGTGTTCAGACCGGTATCGTGCTCGCCGATGCGCTTGTAATCCTTCGCCTCAGGCAGAATCTTGTAGTTCTTGCCGTCAGTCAATACGAATACAGAGCACTCAATGCCGCTGAGGAATTCCTCGATGACTACGCGTGCAGAAGCGTTGCCGAACATACCGCCGAGCATCTCCTTGAACTCCTTCTTAGCCTCTTCCAGGGTAGGGAGGATGAGAACGCCCTTACCGGCGCACAAACCATCAGCCTTCAATACATAAGGAGCCTTCAGCGTCTCCAGAAATTTCAAGCCTTCCTCTACGTGCTCGCCGTCGAAAGTCTCATACTGGGCAGTAGGGATGTTGTGGCGTTTCATGAACTTCTTGGCGAAGTCCTTGCTGCCTTCCAGTACGGCGCCAGCCTTTGATGGACCGATGACAGGGATGTTCTGGGTGCGAGGATCGTTCTTGAAGTCATCGTAAACACCCTTTACCAATGGGTCTTCCGGACCAACTACCACCATATCAACGCCATTTTCTACTGTGAAGTTCTTGAGCGCCTCAAAGTCGTCTGCCTTGATATCTACGTTCTCGCCGACATTCTGTGTACCGGCATTACCAGGAGCGATGAAGAGTTTCTCACACTTCTCGCTCTGAGCGATTTTCCATGCTAAGGCGTGCTCGCGGCCACCGCCTCCTAACAATAAAATTTTCATTTGCTGTAAGTTATTGTTTGTTATTTGATGTAGAAGTAAACTCCCCTTTTTCGGGGGATGTTTACTTCTAGATATTTACTTGAGATAATCGAAGAAATAATTGCTGATGCGCTCATGCAGATGAGTGCTCTGATGACCTCTCATGTTGTGAGGTTCGCCAGGATAGACGAAGAAGTCTGGCTGGGTGCCTGCTGCGATGCAAGCCTTGAGGAAGGTGAGGCAGTGCTGTGGCACTACGGTCACATCGTTCAAGCCCTGGATAATCTGCAGCTTGCCCTTCAGGTTCTTTGCCTGATAGAGCAGAGAGGTCTTCCTGTAACCCTCTGGGTTGGTCTGTGGGGTGTCCATATAGCGCTCGCCATACATCACCTCGTACCAGTGCCAGTCGATTACCGGACCGCCTGCTACGCCTACCTTGAACACATCAGGGTGGTTGGTCATCAGCGAGATGGTCATGAATCCGCCGAAGCTCCAGCCGTGAACGCCAATCTTGTCAGCATCTACGTAAGGAAGCGTCTTCAGATATTCCACACCCTTCATCTGGTCTTGCATCTCAATCTGTCCGAGCTGGCGGAAGGTAGCCTGCTCGAAAGCCTTGCCACGGTTCTCGCTTCCACGGTTGTCGAGGATGAAGAGCAGATAGCCCTTTTCTGCCATGTAGGTTTCCCAACCACGGCTAGAGTAGTTCCAGCGGGCATCTACGTTGTGGGCATGAGGTCCACCATATACATATATAATGGTAGGATACTTCTTGTTTGGATTGAAGTTTACCGGTTTCACCATTCTCCAGTAGAGGTCTGTTTCGCCATCGGCAGCCTTGATGGTACCGCAGCTGTACTCAGGCACATTGTAGCCTTTCCAAGGGTTCTCGGCAGTGAAGTAAGCGGTGCGCTTGCCGTTCTCGGTATTCACGAGGGCAATCTTGCGAGGCACTGTAGGAGTAGAGTAGTTGTCGAAGACATACTGTCCGTTCTCGCTCAAAGTGGCGCTGTGCCATCCCTTGCCGCAATCATCTACCAGCGTACGCTTGCCGGTTTTTGTATCTACGGCAAAGATGTTTCTCTGGATAGGCGATTTCTCGTTGGATGCGATGATGATACTCTTGCGCTTGCTGTTGAAACCGAGCACTTCCATCACTTCCCATTTACCGGAAGTCAACTGCTTGATTTCGAGTGATTCTGTGTTGCTGGCCATGCGGCTTCCGTGCTTGCCCAGGGTGCAGATATAGAGGTGGTTGTAGCCATCCTTGCGGCTCTGCATGATAAAGCTGTTGCTGTCCCAAGGCAGGAACTGGATAGGGTGGCAAGGCTCCACGTATTTCTCGTCGGTCTCGCGATAGAGTTCGCCTGTCTTCTCGCCGGTTTCTGCATTGTAGGCAGTCAGACGGCAGTCGTTCTGGTCGCGGTTCAGTTCGAACATATAGATGGTCTTGCTGTCCGGACTCCATGCGATGTTGGTGAAGTAGCGGTCGGTTGGATCGCCAGCCTTCAGATAGACGGTCTTGCCGGTCATGCAGTCGAACACGCCTACGGTTACCTTGTGTGATGTCTCGCCAGTCATCGGATACTTGTCTGGTGCAGGAGTAGCAATGCAACTCTGTGTTTCAGGATGATTGAAACCGATTTCCGGGATGTCGACCTGCGGATAGTCGGTTACCATACTCTGGTCCATGCGATAGAAGGCGAGCAGTTCGCCGTTCGGACTCCAGAAGGTTCCCTTGCTGATACCGAACTCATCGCGGTGAACACTCTGTCCATAAACGATTTCGCGGCTTCCGTCCTTTGAGAGCTGGAAATCGTGAGATTTCTTCTCTTTTGTCAGGGCGTTGCTGGTTACATCGAAGGTACGCACATAGAGGTTGCTGCCCTTCAGATAGGCGAAGGCGTTCTGCTGGGCATTAGCCTCCAGAAGGTTCTCGCCGTCAGCAAAATCCATCTCGCTCAGCAGCTTATGCTTCTTGAAGTCTATGGTATAAGTCTTGCTGCCGTTGCTTACCATCACGATGCTCTTGCCTGCAAAAGGGAAGAGAGCATTGTAGAGGGCTCTTACCTTGATGTCCTTGGTAGGAGCAATCCACTGGTTGATGTCATTGATGCCGAAGAGTCTGGTCTCCTTGCCTGTCGTCTTGTTGACGAGATAGCAGGCATCCACATCCTGGCGAACGAGTTCATTGCCCCACCAGGTGCACCAGCGGTTCTTAGCTACCATGTTACGATAGTTGTTGCCGCCGAAGTTCAGGTCTTCCAATGTAAAGGTTTTCTCGCCTTTCTGAGCAGGAACCACGCCCTGAGCCTGTAAGTCGGTTGCATTCATAGCCATCATAATCATAGCAGCAAAAGATAATTTATAAATTGAATTTTTCAGATTCATTATATTCTTTACTTTATCGGGTTTAACACCCATGCGTCGTGAAACACGACGCATGGGTAGTATGTCTCTTTAATCCTCGTCGTCGAAGTCACCGCTGAAGTTCTTCTTGCCTCCGCGCTTGCCTCCGAAATCACGGCCACCACGTTTGTCGCCCTTGAAGCCACCACGCTTGTCGCCTTTCTCGAAACGCTTTCCGTCGCGCTTGCCACCGAAGTCGCGCTTGCCACCGAAGTCACGGCCACCCTTGCGGTCGCCCTTGAAGCTACGGCTTCCACGCTTGTCATCGTCGTCATCATTGCGTCGACCGCCACCGATACGTGAACGGCCGCCCTTATGGAACTCAGCACGCTTCTTCTCGAAGTCTTCCAGACGGTGAGTATGGAACTTGAAAGAACGGATATCGTCCTCCTCGTTTTCAGTCTCCTCGCTAACACGCTTCTTGAATTCACGCTCCTTCTTGAAACGGTGCTTCTGAGCCATCTCGCTCTTCTCGCGCTCAGTCTTCACAATACCGCCTTCAGAACGGAAGTCCTTCATCTTGCCGTCGAACATCACATACTTGCGGAATTCGCACTCCAAGCTTCCGTTGAATACAGGAATCTTGATAGATGGTTTCAGACCAATCTGCTCAAAGCACTCCTCGCGGTAGCTCAATACCCAAGCCTCGTTGCCGGCAAAAGCCTTCTTGAAGCGCTCACCTATCATCTTGTAGGTGTTCAGAAGGTTAGGGGTAGAGATGCGCTCGCCGTATGGAGGGTTCATCACGATGATGCTCTTCTCTGCTGGCTGGGTGAAGTCCTTGAAATCAGCCTGTGAGATGGTGATGTCCTTGCTAAGACCGGCAGCACGAACGTTGAGATTAGCTGTGTTTACAGCCTTCATGTCAACATCGTAACCATAGATATGGTGCTCGAACTCGCGCTCCTGAGAGTCGTCGTTATAAATCGCATCGAAGAGATCCTGGTCGAAATCGTTCCACTTCTCGAAGGCAAACTCCTTGCGGAATACACCTGGAGAGATGTTGCGGGCGATGAGGGCAGCTTCGATGGCGATGGTACCTGAACCACACATCGGGTCGATGAAATCGCATTCGCCCTTCCAGCCGGTCATCAGAATCATACCTGCAGCGAGAACCTCGTTCAGAGGAGCCTCTACCTGCTCCTGGCGGTAGCCACGGCGGTGCAGACTCTCACCACTCGAATCGAGACTCAAGGTGGCATTGTCTTCTGCAATGTGGATGTTGAGGCGGATATCCGGGTTAGATACGCTGATATTTGGACGTGTACCCTGCTTCTCGCGGAACCAGTCAACAATCGCATCCTTTACCTTGTAGGTTACGAAACGTGAGTTGCGGAACTCCTCTGAGTAGACTACTGAGTCAACAGAGAAAGTCTTCTTCACGTCTAAGATGTCATCCCACTTGATCTTCTGAATCTGATCATACACCTCTTCAGCGCTTCTAGCCTTGAAGTGCTTGATAGGCTTTAAGATACGGATGGCTGTGTGCAACTGGAAGTTAGCACGATACATCATTTCCTTGTCGCCTGTGAAAGACACCATGCGGCGACCGATCTGTACATTATTGGCACCCAACTGGGTGAGCTCTTCAGCCAAGACAGGCTCGAGGCCCATGAAGGTCTTGGCAATGAGTTCAAATTCCTGTTCCATTATTGAATTCTATATCTAATAAACTTTGTTTTTCTTTTTTATATTTCTTTGTTTTCGGTTTCATATCCTTGGTAACCCATACGTTGGCTCCCACTACGCAGCCTTCTCCGATGGTGATGCGACCGAGAATGGTGGCATTGGCGTAGACGATGACATCATTTTCGAGGATAGGGTGGCGAGGGATTCCCTTGATAGGGTTGCCGTCCTTATCGAGAGGGAAACTCTTGGCTCCGAGGGTTACACCCTGGTAGAGTTTCACATTGTCGCCGATGATGCAGGTAGCTCCAATCACCACACCCGTACCGTGGTCGATGGTGAAGTGCTTGCCGATGGTAGCCTCCGGGTTGATGTCAATACCGGTTTCCGAATGCGCCAGCTCAGTCATCATTCTCGGAATGAGCGGCACTCCCAGTTCGTGCAGCACGTGAGCGATGCGGTAGTTGGTAATCGCCTTGATGACCGGGTAGCAGGAGATGATTTCTCCGTGACTCATGGCAGCCGGGTCGCCCTCGTAGGCAGCCTCTACATCGGTTGCCAGAATCTTGCGCAGTCTCGGAAATTCCATGATTACCTTGGCTGCAATCACGCCTGCCTTGGCACGCTGGTGCTGCAGTTCAGCCTGGGTTTCCGTTTCGCAGTCGTTGGCGAAGCAGAGACCGGCGAGAATCTGCTCCGACAGCATCTCATAGAGTTTCTCTACTCTTACTCCAATATGATATTTGATGGTTGAGATATTTACCGAAGAATTACCGAAATATCCCGGAAAGAGGATAGAACGGGACAAACTGATGATTTCTTCGAGCGCCTTGCCCGAAGGAAGTGGATTCCCGTCTCGATGCTGATGGAAGAGACCCTTCAAAGATTCGGCGCTCGAAAGCTCCTCGATGGTCTCTGTCAGCTGATGAGTTAATGTATCTTTACTCATTTTCTTAATGTCTCAATAAAATTTGAGTGCAAAGATACGATTATTTTCTTGAATGACAAAGAAATAGCTACGGTTTTTTGTATTTTTTAGAGTGATTTTTTGAGGGATGAAAGACGGAAAGACCCATATACGGTGTTTTACCGTATATGGGTCTGGCTTGTCTTATTTTGCGATGCTGTCCAGGAAGAGGAGCAGTCGGTTGGTAACGTTTACCTCTGAAACACCGGAATCGAAGTCGAGCGATACGAGGTTGAGCATTGGGAACCGGTCGTGGAGACGTTTCTCGATGCCCTTGGAAATCACGTGGTTAGCGATGCAACCGAAAGGCTGAAGCGAGATGATGTTGTTCACGCCATCACGGATGTAACCTACGATGTCGGCAGGCAGAAGCCAGCCTTCGCCAAACTGGGCTGCGAGCGAAACCAGTCCCTGTACGTCCTTCGCATCATCATAGATATTGGTGAACGGACGGAAGTAGCGGAACTTGCCGGCTGCCTTGTTTACCTGGCGCAATCTTCTGCCTATCAGCGCCTGATAAGCGCCCTTGATGATGAAATCGGGCACTTTGGTGCAACTCAGCCGCATGTGTTTCTGTATCTCTACATTCACAAATTCCTGCAGGAAGAAGGGGGCAAGCAGAGGCGGAACCACCTCTATGCCGCGCGAGATGATGTTCTGCTCCAGGAACTGGTGGGCGAAAGGATTGAACTTCAGGAAGATTTCGCCAACGATTCCTACCTTCGGCAGTTCTCTGTCGAGGGTCATCTGGTTGAATTCTTCGGCTGCCTGTTCCAGGAGCCGGATGAGTCCTTTGGCTGAATTCTGGGCGATAGGTCCGTCTATCAGCTGCATGTATTTATCGCGCAACTCTCTGGCAATGCCCGGTTTACGCTCTCTTACGATGCAGGCGTTGTACATCTCGTTGATTGCATCGCCATAGAAAATGGCGGTAACGATAATCTGACTGTATTTCAGCCAAGGCACATTGAAGCCGTCCTGCTCGTTGTAGTCTTGCTTGTCGTCTGTTGAGCCTGATGCTTCGCCTGTTGAGGCTGTTACACCGAGCGTGAGCAGCGGAATGTCCTGGAATCCATTGGAAATCATCGCACGCTTGATGAGACCGGCGTAGTTGGTTGCGCGACACTGGCCGCCCGTCTGACTCATCACTACTGCCGTATTGTTCAGGTCGTATCTGCCTGATTTCAAGGCTTTGATGATGTCGCCGACGATGAGGGTTGCCGGATAACAGACTTCGTTGTTGGCAAACTTCAAGCCGAGTTCGGCGCTCACCTCATCGCTCATTGGAAGTACCTCTACATCATAGCCTATCAGTTTCAGGATAGGCGGAATGATAGGGGTGAGGTATTCGGTCATGAAAGGAGCGAGAATCTTGCGATGAATATCCTGCCTGGTGAATACCTTGGTCTGTTGTAAATGTTGAATGTTGAGTGTTGAATGTTGAATTTCTTCAGCTGTTGAATTTTTCATTCTTCGTTCTTCACTCTTCACTCCCTTCAGGCTTTCTATCAGCGAGCGGACACGGAGCTTCAGAGAGCCGATATTGCTCACATCATCTATCTTCAGCAGCGTGAACGGCTTGTTGTGGCGCTTCATGATGTCGCGAATCTCGTCCTGGATAAAACTGTCAGGACCGCAGCCGAAGCTGGTCATCTGGACGAAATGAACCTCATCGCCCTGTTCGGCTGCCCATTGCGCTGCCTTCAGAATGCGGTTCATATACGCCCATTGCTTCACGAGATAAGTCTCTGGCTGACAGTTGTATGCTTCGTTGTTGTCTTGGCTGGCTAATGCTGCCTCATTTCTTTCTGCCGCCAGGTTCTCCAGATTGAAGTCTTTGAAATCTGCAAAGAGATTACCCCGGGCGATGTCTTCGCTGATGACGTTGACTCCCAAGTTGGCAATCATCTCGCTCAGCTTGTGCTGAATCAGCGGGTCTGTATGATAAGGACGGCCCGCCAGCAGAATCGTAAGTCCCTTGTTTGGCTTCAGAGTCTTGTCTTCGTTCGTTTTCTGAGCCTCTGTTTCTTCATTTTTCAGAATCTCCCAGCCCTGTTTCTTAACCTCAGCAGCATATACTGCCTGAGCATAGAGGGCCTCTCTCAGCGCTTTATGGGCAGTCTTCTTGCTTACTCCCAGTTGCTTGAGATAATCGGTAATCTGCTTTTCCAGCGCCTTAGGCTGGGCAAAGTTGATGACGGGCGTATCGATTGGTTTCTTCAGATTGATGACCGACTTGATGACATCGCTGTAGCCCGAAACGACCGGACAGTTGAAGCTGTTCAGCGTATTCTTCGGGTCGTCATTATGTTCATAAACCACGTATGGCATGAGGATGCGGTCTACCTTCGGGTTCTCGTTGAGTTCCTTCAGATGACTGTGAGCCAGTTTAGCCGGGAAGCAGATATTGTCGCTCATCACCGTATTCAAGGCTCCTTCATACTGGCTGAAAGTGGAATCGGAAGAGAGAATCACGCCCAATCCTGCTGCCCGGAGCAACGCATTCCAGAACGGATATTCCTCGTACATGTTGAGGATGCGAGGAATGCCTACTTTGACGCTGTGTTTTACAGCGTCAAGTGGGTTAACTGTCTTTCTATCAAAGAGTAAACTGTATTTGTATTCGTAAATATTTTTGCCTTTTTCCCCGTTTGCTCCCTTGTTGTTGAACACACGCTCACACTTGTTTCCGGAGTAGAACTTGTTGCCGCCGGCAAAAGTGTAGCGGGAAACATAACAATGGTTTTCGCAACCTTTGCATTGCAGCTGTTTGGTTTCATAATGAGCCAGATTCTGGAGATCATCGATGGATCTTGATGAGGCAGGGGTCGTATCTTCTGCAGAAGTGCGATGTTTATAATCTGCCGCCGCATGAAGGGCACAGCCGTAGGCGCCCATCAGTTCCGGCATGTTGCTTCGTGCCACTTCGGTATGGGTGAGTAACTCAAATGCTCTTACCACCGCATCGTTTCTCATCGTACCACCCTGCACAACGATTTTGCCTCCAAGGTTCTCATTACCATGGAGTTTCAATACCTTATAAAGACAGTTCTTGATGACCGAATAAGAGATTCCTGCAGAAATATCAGCTACAGATGCGCCCTCTCTGAGCACCTGTTTCACCTTCGAGTTCATGAAGACGGTGCAGCGGGTTCCCAGGTCGCAGGGAGCCTTCGACTGGCAGGCGAGTTGGGCAAAATCGCCTACAGAATAACCCATATTGTTGGCAAAGGTCTGGATGAATGTTCCGCAGCCCGAACTGCAAGCCTCGTTCAGTTCCATGCGCACCACAGCCCCTTTCTCCACGAAGATTGCCTTCATGTCCTGTCCGCCGATGTCCAGGATAAAACTCACGTCGGGCATGAGTGAGGCAGCTGCTCTTTCGTGTGCCATTGTTTCGATAATGCCGCTATCGAGGCCGAAAGCCGCCTTGATAAGTTCTTCGCCGTAACCTGTAGAGCAGGAGCCTACGATTTCCAGTTCAGCGCCTCGCAATGCTGCTTCCTGCTTCAGGGCGTTCAGTCCATCCGCTACCGCCTTGATCGGATTTCCCAGATTCAGGCGGTAATTGGTAAAGACAATATCTCCCGTAGGCGTCTCCGCATTCACCCTTACCGCAACAATCTTCGTCGTAGTAGAGCCCGAGTCAATACCAATCACAACCTGCTGTTTTCCTTTGTTCAGCGGTTGGGTTTCGGTAGCGAATTTCGCCTTTGATTTGAGCCATTCCTGGTGCTCTTTCTCGTTCTTGAACAGAGGCAGCAGACTGCTGGTCCATTCCGTTTGTATTTCTTTTTTCATCCTGCTTCTGAGGGCAGAAACTGAGGCTGCAGAATCTGCCGATTTAGCCCGATAAGCACAACCCAGAGCCGGAATGAGATTGCTGTTTCCGGATACGATGAAGTCGTTTGGAGAGAGATGGAGATAGTCGCAGAAAGCCTTGCGGAGAGCCGGAAGAAAGGTCAGCGGACCGCCGCAGAGCAGGATAGGAGCCTCGAAACTGATGCCGTGAGAAAGCGTTACCACCGTCTGTACGGCGATGGAATGGAAGATGCTGGCTGCAATATCTGCTTCGGGCAGATTGCGCGCCATCAGGTTCTGGATGTCGGTCTTGGCGAATACGCCGCAGCGGGCAGCCATCGGATAAACGTGCTCTGCCTTCATCGCCAACTCGCTCATCTTCTGGTTTTCTACGCCCATCAGCACACTCATTTGGTCGATGAAAGCGCCCGTTCCGCCGGCACAGTTGCCGTTCATGCGCAGTTCCATATTTCCGTTTTCCTTGAAGAAGATAACCTTCGCGTCCTCGCCACCAATATCGATGAGCGCCTTCGCCTCAGGATGGGCAGTACGGGCATAGACCGATGCAGCCACCACCTCCTGTACAAACTCCGCCTGGAGCTGTTCGGCAGTAGCCATTCCTACGCTTCCCGTTACGCAGATTCTTGCCTCTGCATCGCCCACAAGGGCTAAAATCTCATCGAAATATTGCGACACAAGTTCGTTGACACGAGCGTTGTGGCGTTCGTATTTTGAGTAAATTACCCGGTTATCGGTGTCGATAACGGCTATTTTGGCTGTCGTAGAGCCAACGTCCAATCCTATGTAATAAGTCTTCTCCATTTCTCTTATCTCAAGTATTTTCTCTTATCTTCCAGTATCTTCTTCAAGTTTCGCAAGTTTTGCTCCACACGCCCTGAAAGGGCAGAAGCTCCTAGCCCAGGGCATCGCCCTGGGTTCTTATGGACGCAACCCTGTCGCCCTGTAAGGGCAAAAGCTTTAAAACTCCAGGCAAAACATAAAGCTTTTGCCCTTACAGGGCGCCTTGCTGATTGCCATTATACCCAGGGCGATGCCCTGGGCTAGGAGCTTCTGCCCTTTCAGGGCGTGCTGCTTCTGGAGCTTTTGGGCCTTCAGCCCGTACTTAAACCACGTGCGAAACTTCTAGTATCTTCTTATTATTGGCTTTTCCCAAGTTCCATCTGCTCTCTTCTCATGTCCCTGAAAGCACTCCAGGCTATCGGAACCGCAACGGCAAACGAGCAGCAATCTGCCCACATCTGACACATCTCCACGCCCAGCAATCCGAAGAAATAGGGCAGGATGAAGATGAGCGGAATGAAGAACAGTCCGCTGCGTGCTGCCGCTACAATATTGGCTCTCACTGGTTTACGGATGGTCTGCATCAGCATGTTGGTGAGCACGATGCTGGCTACGAGCGGAAAACTGAGCACCTGCCATCGCAAAGCCACCGAACCTACGGCTACAACCGCTGCATCATCGCGGAAGATACTGATGATGGATGTTGAGAAGATGAAGCCGAGAAGGGCACAGACGCTGAGGAAAACCGTGCCGCATCTGATGCAGAAAAAGTAGGCTTCCTTTACGCGCCCATAGAGTTTGGCGCCGTAGCAGAATCCGCAGAGCGGCTGGAATCCCTGACCCAGACCGATGACCATCGCATAGGTAAAGAAGGAGATGCGGGTAACGATGCTCATGCCCGCAATGGCTGCATCGCCAAACGCACCTGCTGCCACATTGAGCATCAGCGTAGCAATACTTCCCAGTCCCTGTCTTGACAGCGAAGGGGTTCCGCCGAAGATAATCTCCTTGGCAAAGGTGCGGGTAGGGGTGAAATTGCTGAGATGGATGCGGATGTTCTCGCCTTTATGCGTCATCCAGAAGAGCATGGCGCAGCCGAAACACTGGCTGGTGAGGGTGGCTACGGCGGCTCCGGTAATGCCCAGCTGGAAGTAGAGGATGAGCAGAGGAGCCAGAATCAGATTGAGCAGCACACCCGACATGATGCCCTTCATCGCATACATCGTATTGCCCTGAAATCGCATCAGATTATTCAGCGTAAGCGAGGTGGTCATAAAGGGAGCACCCAGCAGGATAATGCCCAGATAGCGTTCTGTATAAGGAAGAATGGTGGGCGTAGAACCCATCAGAAGACAGAGCGGTGTGAGGAAAAGATGACCCAGGATGGCGATGAGGAGACCGGTAAGAAAACTCAGCACAAAGCCCGTTGTTGCCATCTTCTGTGCCTCTTCCGTATGCTTGGCGCCCAACTGTCGCGAAACATAATTGCCCGCTCCGTGACCGAAGAAGAAACCAATCGCCTGAATCACAGCCATTGCTGCAAAGGAAACGCCTACCGCTGCCACACTCTGCGTGTTGATACTGCCCACGAAATAGGTGTCGGCGAGATTGTACATGCTCGTCGACAGCATACTGATAATCGTTGGTATGGCCATCGTGAAAATCACATGATGCACAGGGGCATGTGTGAGGAACGTATAGTTGTCTCTTTTCTCTTTCTTCATAACTTTATGATGCTCTTTTGGGGCATTTCAACCTGCAAAGGTACATAAATATCCACAAAGTTGGACAATTATGAACAAACTTTTATAAATTTATAAGAAAAGAGTTGCATTATTCATAAATTTATTGTATTTTTGCACCGCAATTGAATATATATACATAAAACAATATACTAATGAATGATGAGATAAGAATCATACCGATAACGACTAAAAAAGGGCTGAAAACCTTCATTCAGTTTCATTATGATCTCTACAGAGGCCATAAGTTTGCCATTCCTTTTTTGCGTTTCGACGAGATGAATACGCTGGACCCAAAGAAGAATCCTGCCTTCGAATTCTGCGAGGCTCAATACTTCCTGGCGGTTGACAGCGAGGCTCGTATCGTAGGTAGAATAGCTGCCATTATCAACCATCGTGCCAATGAAGAGTGGAACAAGAAGCAGGTTCGCTTCGGCTGGTTCGATTTCGTGGATAATGTAGCGGTTTCCTGTGCCTTGTTGCGCGCGGTAGAAAACTGGGGCAAGAGCAGGGGAATGAACGAATGCGTAGGTCCGCTCGGATTTACGGATATGGACCGTGAAGGCTTGCTCATCGAGGGCTTCGACCGGAAGTCTACGATGTATATCAATTACAATTATCCTTATTACAAGACGCATCTGGAGAGTTATCCGCTCTATGAGAAGGATAACGACTGGCTGGAGTACCGCATCAGGATTCCGGAAGTGACGCCGGCAAAGTTTGCCAAGACTGCCCAGATGATAGAGAGCCGATATAATCTGCATATTCATAAGTTTACCCGCCGGGAACTGACCTCGGGAGGAATGGGCAGGAAGGTGTTCGAAATCGTGAACGAGACTTACAAGAATCTCTATGATTTCCAGCAGCTTACGGAGAAGCAGATAGATGAATATGTAAATACTTATATCAAGAAGGCTGACTTGAACCTGGTAACGGGTGTGGTGGATGGTAACGCTGGCAACAAGTTGGTAGCCTTTGGTGTTTCCTTCCCTTCGTTTACCGATGCGCTGCGCGAGATAGGCGATGGCAAGCTTTTCCCTACGGGTTGGCTGAAGGTGCTGAAGGTTCTGAAGTGGCACAAGACGGATACGGTAGATTTGCTCTTGATTGGTGTTCTTCCGGAATATCGCAAGAAGGGAGCCAACGCGCTTATTTTTGCCGATCTGATAAAGCAGTATCGCCGTTATGGCTTTAAATGGGCTGAGGCAATGCCACAGATGGAGACCAATACCGGTGTTCAGAGCCAGTGGCAGTATCTGGAGAGCGAACAGCATCGCCGTCATCGCTGCTATAAGAAGAAGATTTAAAAGTCTCTGTTTTGAGCCGTTTAGGCGTAAAAAAGATAGAAAATGGGCTAAAAAGTTAAAAAAACTAACTCATAGTTTTGTGGTTCTCAACTCATAGTTTTGTGGCTAGCAACTCATAGCTTTCCAGTTGAGAAAATTAAGAATGCATCGCGATAGGATGAAAAATGGCTGTAAAATGGCTGTTTTTTTTCATCGCGATGCATTATTTTTTGCGTCGCGACGCACAATTATTTCCGTCGCGACGCACCAATTCTTCCGTCGCGACGCATTAATTGCCCCCTCGTGAGGCATCATTGAAGCCTCCCGCTGGTCATCATTTAAGTCTCTTATCTGTCTTAATATAAGGCACTTATCTGTCTTAATATAAGGCACTCATCAAGATAAAAAGATGCGCTCTGGAAAGAGAAAATTAAGATGGGGGTTAACAGGTTAACAGTTAACACCCCAAAAATGCATACTTCCATCCACACACTT
>ERZ779855.1403-NODE-1403-length-16187-cov-7.007439_pt1 | contig 16187 bp, 20 predicted proteins | sample MGYA00511370_ERZ779855 | MGnify/ENA primary metagenome ERZ779855 (study PRJEB29588, sample SAMEA1967319) | human gut metagenome | biome: human gut; feature: human-associated habitat; material: faeces | place: Denmark | collected 2008/2010 ...
TCTGGCAATATTCAGCAGGCAGATTCAGGAATCTCCGGTGGAAGTGTTTCCTTGAGTGATTATGAGATCATGATGCTTGCCACAATTATTTACTGTGAAGCAGGCAGTGAATCCTACGTTGGTAAGGTTGCGGTAGGCAATGTCATCATGAACCGCGTCAAGAGTGCATCGCAGCCCAATACGATCACCGAGGTTGTTTACGCAAAAGGACAGTTTTCCCCTGTTAGAAACGGTTCGCTGCAGAGGGCACTGAGCAGTGACAAGGCAGATGCAGCCTGCTATCAGGCAGCAATCGAAGCATTAGCCGGTGCACAGCCGGTCGGCGGCAAGCTGTTTTTCAGAAGAAATAACGGTCGTTCCGGACAGGTAATCGGACATCACGTTTTTTACTAAAACAGTATCATAGCCGGGGCATTTGTCTCAACAGCATTGTAAGGGAATCGTCAGAAGATGATAAGAATCCATCGTTTCTGACAGAAAAAGAGCGAAAAAAGGCATGTGGAAAAGGATTGTTTTTCACACGCCTTTTTGTTTATCTATAGTTTTTAAACCATCCTATGACTATGACTCTGACTCCGTTTCCCCAGTCGCTGCCTCCATGACAGATTCCACCGACACCACTTCCGGTCCGGCTGTAAATGCTTCCTCTGCATCGGCTGCTTCCATCGGATCCTCATGCTCTTTCTTTTCCTCATCTTCCCAGAGCGAATCATACTTTTTGCGTTTTTCCAACCGCGCCATCATTCCGGCGTTTTTCGCCATAATATAGAGATCCTTATCATATTCCATCAGTTTCTTCTCATCCTGCATCGGCACCTGATCTCCATGCATCAGGCGTCTTGCCACGGTCATGATCTTTCCCATTTCCTCCCCATAATCTTTTGCGGCCTCGCCCTGCTGCTTTGCCACAACACTGTTAAACTTACCTTCCCATTGCGCCATAAGCTGATTTACATAATTCTGATACTCGTCCTGTTTCTCCGCAACCGCATTATATTTCAGTTCCAGTGTAGCAGCTTCATCCGCATACCGTGTTTTTCCATCCGGCGTACTTTCCATCCGCTCCTTTAACTCTTCCCGCTGCTTCGACAGTTTGAATTTCTGCTCGTTATATGATTTCAGAACAGAACTGTAAATTCCCCTTGCCTCTCCTGTTTTCATAATATTTCCTCCGTGAAATGCATCCATCCATTGTTTCCTTACATTTCATATATCGGACTATTCACGCGATTCTTTATTTATATTCTACTCTTCCCGCCATTCTTTTAGTGCAGCAGAAAGCTTTCTGTCAATATCTATTCTGGTTGCTTCACACGCATCAGGGTATTCTTTTGCCGCTCTGAATATAAAGCGCAGCACAAATTTAAGTCCTACCGGCAAAGCCATACGAAGCAAAGATTCCGGCAGTACAAAATGCGTTCCATGTTCATACACAAACGGCATATAAGCAAGGGGCTTTCCCTTCCAGGAGAGTGTTGAAGCACCCGGAACCGGCCATTCCCTGCATCCATCTTTTTACTGTCTTATACATATATACCTCAACTATTCTTTTTTGTAAATGATATCACATAATTCTTTATTCCCGAAAAAAGCCACACCAGTAACTATGATGTACCCCACCAGCGAAATAACAGACGCTTCCATGCCAAATTCACCGCCCGTCACCGCAAATGATTTTGCATCAAGAACATAAGTCATGACAGAGAATTGATCCGCTTTTTGTCCAATTGCCAGTCCCCCACCGATCATTACAATATTCCAGATGGCATGCACGATTCCACTGTTCCAGACAGAACCACTCTCGATTGCAATCATTGAAAACATAATTCCCGCCATCGTGCCTGCAACAAGAACCTGCAAACAGCTTCCGATGGAAAAATCCATTTCCAGAATATGAACCATGCCAAACAGCACCGATGGAACGATAACCGCCACCTTACGATTCCATTTTTCCTTAAAAGATTTAAAATAACGCCCCGAAATACCATTTCTTCGACAAATCCAGCCGCGATTCCGGTAAACATAATTCCGGCACTTAATGTACGAAATATCTGCTTTCCATTCATATGCGAGGAAACATACGCACCCTGAAAGAACAAAAGATAACTTCCTTTTACCAGCAGTGGCAACAGAATAGCAATTAGAATCCATATTCTTTTAATATGAAATACGGGCATTCCAAAATCAGAAATAGGTAACCTGATCACTTTCTCAATATATATCTTTAAAATAACATAAGTCAGTCCGACATAAAAAATTCCTGCAATGATATTACATATTCCATCCGGAATCTTTATCAGGTTCAATGCACTTGCGGCAAGCTGTGCTGCAAGTTGTGCAATGATGAGAATAACTATGGCAGCAACCGAACCGCCAATTACTTTTTTGGTACTCATTTTTCTGTTTTCCTCCTTATGTTCTGCTTTTTCTGCACGCTCCTGTAAACCACATAGAGGCCTGCGCTCAAATAAAAAACGGCTAATACTCCCTGCAAAATATCATCATATTTCCAAACGGTATAATTCCATCCAAGAATTTCATTCATAAAAAAATTAGAAAAATTACAAAGTCCATGTACAAGAACCGGAATGAATAAATGATTCGTCTGTATAAAAAGTGCTGCCAGAAACATGCCAAAACAAATCGCATACAATACCTGTTTTGTCGTATCTGCAAAGTTCTGTCCCACCAGCAGATTCCGGTAATGGCACAGACCAAATCCAAGGGAAGACACAACTACCGCACAATAAATTCCATTTTTCTTTTTTCCCCATGTAGCAAGAAACATATTTAACAGAATTCCCCGCCACACATATTCTTCCAGCAGTCCAATACTAAGACTTGCCACACCGCAGATCAGGAAAAAACAAATCCCTTTACCGGAAAGCAGTGAAAAAACTTTTTTTCCATGAACGAGAGTCATAAGATCATTCCCAATCTGTATTAACGGAAAAATAAACATTCCCAATACCGGTAACCATGACCCATTTCTTTTTTCTTTTCTTACGAAATCTGCTTTTTTGCGAAACAATACAAACATAATAACAAACGTCAACACTTCATTGAATAACATGGAAATATAAGAACTGTATAAAGTTTCCTCCCAGTTGTCCATTACCTTTCCAACCACATAAGCCACCAATGTTCCGGTCAGTTCCCACAGGATATATACAAAGACAGCATATATGACCGGAATGAAATAATGATAAAACGCACGATTCTTTTTCTTCATTTTCTCCCCATCCCTTTCTTACCCCCACTCTTCCACATTCCGACAGAATCCAATATAGGTAATGATAAAATACACCAGATAAATTCCGAAAAACAATACCGAAGAAATCAAAAAATAAGTTGCCGGTGCCGCCCGAACCCCCGTATAAAAGTCAAACTTACCACCAGTATATACACAGACCAGTCCGCTGATTGCAAGTGACACACATGCCGGACAAAGATAATAACCGGCAAGCTGCTTTAAAATCATCCTGCGGATTTCTCTTCTGCTGTAACCAAGCTGAAAGAGAACCCTGTAGCGGAATTTGTATTTTACGGAATCGCTGAGCTGCTGCACGGAAAGCACGGTCAGTGCCACACACAAAAATACCAGTCCGATATAAAAAAGCGGAAACATCAGCGAAGATAACATATATTTCACTTCCGGAATCAGATTGTCACGCACAAGATTTTTTGCCGTATAGGTAACAATTGTATCCGAACCCGAACAGGAATTTCCAAGTGCTTCCCCATCCCAGTCATCCGAATCTGCTTCCGTCATGGCGTGCCCCTGCACACTAATTTTATCCGGATCCTTCTCCAGATCATCCAGCCGTTTCTCCAGATCCGCAGGTGCCTCGCCTTTGATATCCGCCACCAATTCTGCATAATAGGGATGCATCTGTGCAAGAACGGCATCCGGAACAATAATAATATAATCCCCTCCGTTGTGGCCGTTCTGCGAAAATCCCTCCGTGTGATAGCCCGCAAAAGATAATGTCCCATCTGTTCCCTGAATTTTGATCCGACCGGAAAAATCCCCGGTCTGATTCAGCACGCGGTCTTTGATATGGATAGCATACTGATCTTCTTTTAACTGCACTTCCGAAAGTCCGATCATGGTACGGAGCCGGTTGTAATCAGAGAGTCCCATATAGGTATCGTAATTGCAGTATGCCAGTTCTTCATTTTTATTGATCTTCTTCCAGTCCGGTGTGCCGTCTGTGTTCAGATACTTTGTTCCAAATTCTTTCAGGTGCGTGTACAGATATGCATTGACCTGATTCGTTTCGTTCTCATAAACCTTATAAGTAAAAATTTCCTTTATGGTTGTCTCCTGTTTCAGCAGAGCAATTTCCTGCTGAAACTCATCCTTCGCATTGCTGCTGTATACCTGCACATCAAACGGAAATTTGCTCACAAGCACCTCATTCTGAAAATGGTTAAACATAAATGCCACCGAACTTCCGAGTATCGCAAGCGTAAACAACGCCGTCAGTGTTCCCATGGTAAACCGCAGTGTCCGGATCTTAGAAGAAAACTGCCGAAGCAGAAACAGCGCATCCCCACGGTAAATAGCAGCTCCCTTTTTTCTGACATAACAGGCGATCCACGCCGCAATGCCTGTGTAAAAAAGATAAATCGTCAGCACCAGTCCAATGAGAAAAGCAATTACAACTCCGGTATCCCACGCTTTAAAGCAAAACAGAAACACACCGAATACGATGAGAAACAGCAACGATAACGGAAGGAACCATCTCTTTGCTTTTTCATGTGTTTCTTTGATTTCCTCATTCTGTCTCTGGCTGTCCATCAGATCATGGATATTCATTTTGCGGAATTTTTTCCGGCTTCGAAACAGCGCCAGCAGATAACAGCCCAGATAACATGCAGCCGTCATCAAAATACAGTTTCGGTTCCATTCCAGATGCAGTTTGTAATCCAGCTGCACCATGCTGTAAAAAATGGACAGAAGGATCTGCTGAAAAAGCAGGCCCAGTCCCATCCCTACAAGAAATGCGCCCGCTCCAAGCAGCAGATTCTCTGTAAAATAAAGTCTCGCAATCTCTTTTTTCTTTACCCCGACCAGAAGATAAATACCAAATTCACGGCTTCGCTTTTCCAGTACAAACCGCACCATATAATTGATCAGCCACGCCATAATCGGCACGATAAAAGCAGTCGCAAGTCCCGTCATCACGCCCATCATGGCATCCATCTGAAACAGATTCTGTACATCTTTGGAAAACAAAAGCGTATGAAACGAAAACATGAGTGCGGTCACGACCGCCATCGTCATAAAATACACTATATAGTCTTTTGCCATGCGCTTTACATTTCGAAAAGCAAGTTTACACATCATGGGAACGTTCACCTCCCGTCAGTGTCATCACATCGAGTATTTCATTTAAAAACGCCCGGCGTTCTTTTTCCCCACGCACCAGTTCATGAAAAATCTTCCCGTCTTTCAAAAACAGAATACGGCTGCAATAACTTGCGGAAAAAGCATCATGTGTCACCATCAGAATGGTTGCCCCCATGTTTTTGTTCATCTCCGTAAATGTCTCTAACAGTGTCTGCGCTGCCAGTGAATCCAGTGCCCCCGTCGGCTCATCTGCCAGAAGAAGTGTGGGATAATTTGCAAGTGCACGGGCACATGCACACCGCTGCTTTTGTCCGCCGGACACCTGATACGGATACTTATCCTTAACCTCCTCGATTCCCAGAATGCGAAGCAGCTCCCTGCACCGTTTCTGAATCTCCTTTTTGCCGCGCCGGTGCAGCGTCATAACGAGCATGATATTTTCTTCCAGCGTGAGCGTATCCAGCAGATTGTATTCCTGAAAGATAAACCCAAGCTGTTTTTTACGGAATTCCGAAAGCTGTTCTTCCCCCAGTTCTGTGATATCGGTATCTCCGTAATAAATATGTCCCGCTGTCACCCGGTCAATGGTTGACAACAGATTTAAAAGCGTTGTTTTTCCGGAACCGGAAGCTCCCATCACACCGATAAACTCCCCCTGCTGCACGGCAAAACTGACACGATCCACCGCTTTGGTCACCTGATCCCCGTTTCCATAATATTTCTCCACATCGCTTACGCGTATGATTTCCTGCATCTTCTGACGCTCCTTTCCCTCGCTTGTAAATAAAAGGCATAGTAAAGAATATCATTTTTTCTTCACTATGCCTACTTTAACACGGGATCTGTCCGCTTTGTATGGAGTTACCTTTCCTGAATCTTACAGTTTTGAAAGATAAACGTGTTATGTCTCCCTGTAACCGGTAAGATAATCACTCACCGGAAACATAAGTATGATCTCTGTTCCCTTTCCTTCCGCAGATTCTGCCCGGATTTCTATATTTAACTTGTCACAGAGTTTACGGCACAGATACAGTCCCATTCCGGTCGAACGCTCCCGGTTTCTTCCGTTCGTTCCCGTAAACCCTTTTTCAAAAATCCGTGGGATTTCTTCCTTTGGAATCCCGATACCGTCATCTTTTACCCGCAAAAGAACACCGCTTTTTGTTTTTTTAGTAACAATCTGAATGTGAGTACCCTCACTTCTTCCGTATTTTACGCTGTTTTGAATGAGCTGGTTTAAAATAAAAGCGATCCATTTCTTATCGCTGTATACCGTATCGGGGCAGGCAACTTCCGCCTTTACATGGCTCTGGATCAGATAATATTTGTTCTGCAAAAGCACCTGTTGTGCCACTTCCTGCAGATTGGTTTCCGCGATCATGTAGTCTTTGTATACCGCATCCATACGCGCATAGTACAGTGCCATATCCACATAATTCTCAACCTTGCGGTTTTCCACAAGGAGATAGCGGCTCCTCTCATCCCGGTTATTTTCACAGTTTAACGCGATCGCCGTGATCGGTGCCTTGATCTCATGCACCCAGCTTTCAATGTACTCCCGGTAATCCTTTTGGTTTTGTTCCATCTGGTGTATCCGCTCGATTACCGATTTGTTGGATTTGCGGATCAGTTCCCGGTACTTGCGATCTTCCAGCCCAAACGATTCCGGCATCAGTTCTCCAAGAAGATAACGCCTGTCCAGCTGATCCGTAAGCTGCTCTAATTTTCTGAAATAGCTTCTGCGTGAAAAAAACTGAAGGAAAAGCCATCCTGCCAGTATTACACCGTAACACACCAGTATAATCACACATTTATCCATGGAATAGCCGGTCAGCCGCAAAAAGATAACAAGCCCAGCCATGCATACCATATGTAAAAGCAGTAGCAACACCTTGTCTTTCAGATATTCTGTCAGTTTCATATGCGATAGCCCATCCCTCTTTTTGTCTCAATAAAGTCACATACGCCAATTTCTGCAAGTTTTGCGCGCAGGCGTGTGATATTTACACTGAGGGCATTATCATCAATAAAGACCTGCTGATCCCACAGGTATTCCACCAGTTCGATTCTTGGCACAATCTCTCCCTGATGCAAAAACAGGTAATGCAGGATTTTCAATTCATTTTTCGACAGATCCACCTGCTGCTCCTGACACTTCACACAGCCACGGACAACATCAAGTTCCACACCTTTACAGATCATCTTCTCTGGTACGTCTGCTTTTTTCGCCCGTTTTAATACGGCCGCGATATGCGCCAGAAGTAACGGCGGCTGAAACGGCTTTGTGATGTAATCATCACCGCCTTGCAGCATTCCGCTTAATTCATCCATTGAATCCGTCCTGCTGGTCAGGAAAATAATCGGAACATCCGACGTTTTCCTGACACTTTTACAGATCTCAAATCCGGATTGCTGCGGCAGATTTACATCAAGCAGAATCAGATCCGGCTCCATTTGCAGAATGTCCTCTACCACGTGATGAAATTTTGTCAGTACCGTGACCTGATACAGTGCATTTTCTAACAGCAGCTTTAATTCCTGACGGATGGCTGCATCATCTTCTATGATTAAAATGTTCATGATTTTCCTCTAAAATATTTTCGTTTCAACATATTACTTATTAAAATTCGCAATTGTGTCCTTATGCCGCTTATACCCGTTTCCATCTAATGCATGAATTGCATGGAAAATAGCATAATATGCTCTATTCAGTCCAATGATATGCAATTCTCGGCGTACCATCTTTTACATATATAATACCGCATTTTGTAAAACCGTTCTTTTCCATCAGCTTTTGCATAATCCGATTATTGGCATGGGTATCCACTCTGATATTCCGGGAAATATTTTTACAGTAATCCGCAACACATTGAAACAGTCCATGCACCTGTCCATCCCCGGCAAGCCTGTGGATTGTAAGATACGGTTTATCATTCAGCCAGTTGCCGTCTTCAATATGTTCATATGTAGGATCTGCACCTTCAAACAGTGCACATACCCCATGTATCCCATTTTCGTCGTATATTACCTTGCAGGCATTCTGATGAATGTCCGACCGAATCAGTTCTTCATCCGGATAAAAATGTCCCCATTGTGTAGGATTTCCGGATTGTATCATATAGTCCTGCGCATATTTGTATATTTTCATAATCTTCTCAAAATCTTTCAAATCGGCAATTCTTACGTTCATCATATCTTCCTCTCAAACTTTTGGTTTCACTACAACTCAAACACTTTCGGTCAGATCTTTTAAGGTTGCTGCCAGAACTGCATCGGTAATGTTGTACATTTCCCTGCGTATCTCACTGTATCGCAGCTTTTCACGCGCCGACAACACTTTATTGTCTCTGTAATCTTTTACTATCTGCATAAACACTCCTTTCCCGACTACCAGCCCAGATCCAGCAGCCAGTTATTCAGACTTCTCTCCCTCTCTTTTTCATCGGTAATCTCCTTTAAACCTGTATATTCACCCTTGATATTGCCGTCCACGATAAAAAGCACTCTGCCGCATTTTGCAGCAACTTTCGCATCATGCGTTACCATAACGATCGTTGTCCCCTCATTGTTTAACTTCACAAGTTCATCCATAACCTCATTGGAGGAAGTACGGTTTAATGCGCCGGTCGGTTCATCGGCAAAAAGCAGTTTGGGGCGGTTCATCATACTTCTGCAGATACACGCGCGCTGAAGCTGTCCGCCGGAAACCTCGTTGATATCGTTGTCTGCGATATCGATGATTCCCATTTTACGCATAAGCTGCTCGCCTCTTTCCTGCTTCTCCTCCCTGCTTTCCTTTGACTTTTTACTTTCTGCTGCCGGAAGCACGATGTTATCGAGAATGGTAAGATTTTTCATCATATACATCTGCTGAAAAATGAATCCCATCTCATCCAAGCGGATTTTTGCAAGTTCCTTTTCGCTCAGTTTCGTCAAATCCTTCCCTTCAAAAAGCACCTGACCGCTCGTCGCCCGGTCCATCCCCGAGATGGCATACAAAAGCGTGGATTTTCCGGAGCCGGATGGTCCCATGATTGCAACCATCTCCCCCTCTTTTACTTCAAGATTTACATTCTTTAACACATTATTCTGCCTTTTATCAATTACATAGGTTTTGCAAAGATCTTTTGCACAAAGCAATGCTGCCATAAGATTTTCCTCCGTTTACTCTATATTGGTTGTATCGTTGCTCTTGATCGTCCGGATCTGTAATGCTGTCATTCCCGATGCCAGAAGCGTCATAAGGAAAATAATGCCCGGATACAGGAAAAAGATTTTCCACGGACGGATCACATAAGCCACTTTTCCGGCCCCCATCATACCGAATATCGGATTACCGATCAGATACGTTGCCGGAATGGAACAGATCGCCGCCAAAAGAACAGCCACAAGCGTAACAATACCGAATCGTATCATCTGCCATTCCATCACCCGTCTATTGCCAAATCCCATCGCCTTAAGCACCGCGATCTGGCTTTTCTCGTCCGCAAGAAATGACCGCTCCATCAGAATACATACAAGAAGCACAACGATCAGTGTAATTCCAAGAAGCAGATACTGTACCGATTCCATCGTTGATGCCGCGCCCATACAATCATCACAGTATTCTGTGGCATTCATCACTTTTTCATTGTCAAAAAGCTTTTTGATCTTTTCTTTTCGAACCTCAATCTCCTTTGCAGACGGATGATCATCAAAATCGATCTGATAACTCATAACATTCGCAATATAGGTAAAATCGGTCGGTGCGTCCTCGTGAAGCCGTATGACTTCTCCAAGCTGATTCATGCTTTGAAAATAAGCAACCACAACGCAGTCAAGTGTCTCTTTTCCAAAATCAATCGTTACGGTATCTCCGAGTTTCGCCCCGGTCAATTTGCTGACCGTCGGTGTAATCGCAATCTCATTTTTGTTTTGCGGAACCACCCCTTCGGTATATTCGTACTCGGATGCTTTCGTATGGATTCCCTGCTGACAACTGATGGAATAATCTTTTCCGTCAAAATGAACCTTATATTTGTACTGCGTTTCCACACACAGTTTCGCAGGCATTCCGTTTTTCTTAAACAGTGCTTCCGTTTTTGCAAAGTACTCCTCGATCTGCTTTCTTCCATCCGGATTCATACAACTCATCGCTTCCGTCAGATCGGTGTAGTACAGATCACTCCGCGTTCCGAATGTTGTAATAAACGTATCACTTCGCATGGTTGATGAGACGTTGACAAATACAAGCACAAACAACGTGCATAAAAAGAATGTGGTTATGATCGTCATGTACCGTTTCGGTGCGCTGAACACATCATTGACCGCCATAAAGAAACCGATACTTCCGTGGCTTTTAACCAGACGAAACGGCGATTTTTTCTTATAACGTTCCCCCGTCTGACCGGAACGGATCGCATCGATCGGAGAAGACTTCTTCACCAGCTTCGTGCAGCGAAAAGCATACAGCAGAATGACAATAACGACCAGAATTGCCCCCAGAACCGACAACAGGAAATGGTTATCCGCCTCCAGAACCATATTACTGCTGACCGATCGCAGTAACAGATCAGAAAACGGGATACTCATAAAAAATCCCACAAACGCTCCTATTACTGCCAACATCAGATACTTTGTCAGGTAGAGACTCCGGATCTTGAAATTGCTGATACCGATTGCTTTCATCACACCGATCTCACGAAACTCCTCAAAGATCGTAAACGTGATGGAAAACTTTAATACGACAAACGACACGATGATCAGGCAGATACTTAAAATCAGCATCGTAAACGCAACGATCATATCCATGACATAGCACATTTTTATCAGCGAACGTGCGCCGGAAAACATGATGCCCGGAGCCTGTGAAATAGCCGAAGCAATCTCCGATACGCCTGCCTCATCCTTTAGATCAATATAGCTGATCTGTCCCTGATACCCATTGTAAATGGTTTCATCCGAAAGCAGCTTCTCGATCTCCTCCCGATGAAAAAGGAAACGGCTGTTGCCCATCATGGAAGACCCTAAAAGCGCATCTTTTGCCATACCATCCAGCGTTACCATAAAAGAAATACTGTTGTGCGTAATCCTGATTTTATCCCCCGGCTGCAAATGATTTTTCTCCATAAAATCACCGGTTGCATATGCATGCCCCGGCTTGATCTGGGTAATCTGCTTATTCTCTTTATCAAAGAATTTAAGCCGGCTGTCCTCGATGGACTGGTAAATAACAGAATTCTTTGCCTCCAGTTCTTCTCCGTGCATATCTTTCAGATTGGATTTTTCTCCGAATACAACCGGCTCAATGCGATAATCCCGGATGGATTCCATCTCATGCAGGATCTCATCGATGGACGCTTTGCTGTCCGCACCCATCGAGATGACCACATAATCGCCGATCCCCGCCTTATCCAGATAGGAATCCGTTCCGTTCATGACGGAAACAACATTGCTGATTCCGCTCGCTACGAACATCGTTGCCAGCAGAATAAAACAAAGCAATATTGCATTCATTACTTTTTTTCTTTTCAAATCTTTTTTCAAAATACGAAAAAGCATTTTAACGTTCCTCCCCTCGTTTGATGTACTCATCTTACAGGAGAAATTATTAAACAATCCTTAAATGCACATTATGCCTTTCGCACAACAACTGTCGCGCAGAAATCATCTTCCTTAATTTCCGCAAATACTTCCCCATCCATTTTTTGCATCAACTGCCGGCTGATATACAGTCCGAGTCCCGAACCATCTGCCGAGCCGACATTGCTTCCGCGATAAAAAGAATCAAACAGATTTATGAGTTCTTCCTGCTTTAAGCTGCATCCGGAATTTCTTACCGTGATCAGTCTGCAGTCCTCTTCCTCCGAAAAGTCGATGGAAATACACTTGCCGTCCCCGTATTTGATCGCGTTTTCCAAAAGGTTCTGCAACACCTCGATCAGCCGGTCCGCATCTCCTTTCAGCAACAGATCCGTGTAGGATGCAATCTGAAATCCGGTATGTAAATTATGCAGTTTTTCCTCATAAAGTCCCCGGATCGCATCGATCACATGGGACAGATACACTTCCCCCGGATTGACACTCAGTTGCAGGAAATCCTCTCTCGATGCGAGCGTGATCTCATTGACATACTCCTCAATCTCTTTTACGTTCTTTTCAATCCCCTGACATGCTTCGACACGCCGCTCCCCGGTCGTATAAAGATTTTCTGCCAGCGCCTTCGCATACAGCCGGATCGCAGATAACGGCGTCCTGATGTCATGTGTCAGCGACAGGATCAGCGTCTTTTTTTCTTTTTGCAGCGCGAGTTCTTTTTCTTTGTTGCTCTCCAATGTTTCGCGCAGCATATCCATTCCCCATAGGAATCTGCCTAAGAATTTGCTTTTTTCGGCTTTGACCGGCACCGAGAGATTGCCTTTCGCTAGATCCTCGGTCAGCGACTGCATCTGCTCAAACGGCTTTATGATCTTCTTTCCGATATAACAAATCAGAAAAACAGACAGCAAAAACAGAATTCCCAAGGCAATATCCATGAGAATCCAGGTTCTGTCGTCTGTCTGTGTATAAATGATCCTGTAGATTGTTCCGGTTTTATCCTGCACACGCGAAATGCACGGTTCCTGATTATTTGCTGTCACATAATAAACAATATTCGCAAGTGCAATAATAAGCAGCTCCACTCCACAAAACTTTGCTGCAAATTTTTTGTAATTATTCATATCGGTATCCCGTTCCCCAAACCGTAATAATGTGTTTCGGCTTCTTCGAATCCTTCTCGATCTTTTCCCTCAGCCACTTGATATGTACCGTGAGCGTCTGCAGCTCCGATTCACTGTCGCTTCCCCAGATGCGGTTGAACAGGTATTCTTTCTTCAATGTCGTTCCTTTATTTTCGACCAGCAGTTTCAGCAGCTGGAACTCCTTTTCCGTGACACTAATCGGTGTCCCGTCCACAGCGAGCGTCTGCGTGACATTGTTTAATTTCAGATTATCGCATACGATTTCATCCAATGCATATTTTCGTTTGAAAATGCCGTTGATCTTGGCAATCAGAATATCGATATCATAAGGCTTACAGATGTAATCATCCGCGCCGATCTGCAGCCCCTTTAACGTGCTTTCCTTGTCGCCTCTTGCAGTCGCGATCATAATGTGTGCATTTGAGGTCTCTCTTATTTTGGAACAAACGGAATAACCGTCCACGCCCGGCAGACCGATATCAAGTACGACAAGATTGGCACCGTACTGCTCAAAGATCCAAAGTGCCTTCTCCCCGGTGTCCGCAAGGCTCACCGTATAATTTTCTTTTCGCAGGAAATCGCACAAAAGTGTACCGATCTCCCGGTTGTCCTCTACGATAATAATGTCCGGCATTTTTCTCCCTCGTGATTCAAAAACTGATACCACCATATTAACATCAATCTGTAGAAGCTTCAATTACCTGCTTTGTATGCATTATTTTACCTCATGCCCCGTTACTGCCTCAAAATGATATTTTACAATTCCAAGATCAATCTTGGAATAAAAACCACCAAGACTTTTGGCGGTCACAATTCCGTTTTTCAGTTCAAAATAAAACTTCTGCTGATTGACAGCAGTTGGTGCAAGACTTACTGCTTCCATACCTTTTTCAAACCATTCTGTCTTCTGATCCGCCTGTCCAAGTTCTGCGATACTCTTGCTTTTATGCGAAACACCCTGTGTTTCTCCATATCCCAGTGAGATAATAATGAGCAGCTTCTGTCCTCTTTTGATCTCCGCCTTTGATTTTCCATGCGTCATCGCAACCCAACAGGTATTAAGACCAAGTTCCTGACATTTCAGCACAATCTTCTCGCCATAATATCCTGCCTTTTCCTGATCATTCTTATTTCCGACAATCGCGATATAATTCTTTACATTTTCGAATTTTCCATAATGAGCCATAAATGAATCAAAACATTTCGGTTCATCATAAAAAGCCTGTATCGACAGTTTGCTTTCCGCATTGACCGCTTTTATCAATGCATTGATTTCTTCTCTCTTCGAAGATTCGATTGCCTGATTTTTATACTGTCTTACGCTGTGTCGCGCTTTCATGATCTCTAATATATCCATTTTAATATCCTCGCTTTCGTTCAACTGATTAAACCGAGTATACCATATCTTTCAGAAAAAAATTCAATGGTAAAGAAAATAGAGACCATTATCACCTTTTAACATTCTCGCTCATATTCTGTAACTTTCTTTGAAAACTTCTCCTGCTTATTCCAAGTGGCACAACTACATCCTCCATCCTAGATTTTCCTGCGGGAAGAATTTCCACTAATTTTGTAGAAGCAAAATTCTAATTGCTTTTTGATAGCATAAATGCTATCATATGTATAGAATTAATATATCACATTCGGAGAACACATACCAATGTACAACATTGAATTTTATGAAGATTCCAATGGCAAATCAGAACTTTGGGAGTTTCTTGAATCTCTTCGAATTAAGGCTGCTACAAACAAAGATGCACGCATCCAATATAAACAGATATCTTTGTACATCCAGCTCCTCGAAGATAACGGAACACGACTTAATGAAAATATTACAAAACATATTGATGATGACATCTGGGAACTTCGCCCAGGCAACAATCGTGTTTTATATTTTTATTTCAAAAATGATACTTTTGTGCTTTTGCATCAATTCCGCAAAAAAACACAAAAGACTCCCAAACGCGAAATTGATAAGGCAAAGGCTGAACGTGATGATTACCTTGCCCGAAAGGAGGCTGATTGATTATGAAAACCTGGAATGACTATAAGGAACATGTAAGATCTATTGATTCTGAAAGCGGAAAAGACATGGATGAAATTGAAAATATCTCTGCCATCGTAAGTGCCATGGTTGAACAGCGCACTTCCCTTGGTTTGAGCCAAAGAGATCTCGCAGCTATGTGTGGTATTCCACAATCATCCGTAGCACGTATTGAATCTTGCAAAACTACTCCGAATCTCGGAACACTGCTTAATATTTTTCAGCATCTTGGTCTGAAGCTTACCGTGAGCCCAACCAAAAACATCTTATAACTTAAGAAATACGACTATCCATAATGTCATTTATTGAACTTTCCTCTTGACTATGCGCTCATTTTTCTGCTAAAATGCAAGAATTGTAAAAAAATGAAATACAAGACACATGTAAGACAATAAATGTCACCTGTCCACTGTCAGACGGACGGGCAGCATTTGTTGTCTTTTTTGTTGTCGGAAAGGAGAAAAATAATGCCTAGAACACGAGGAGAATCAATATTTTTTACAGCGATCACCGCATGGATGATGGTCTATGTCATGACAGTCTATAACACGGTACTTGCAACAGGAAGCTTTACAAATACGACCTTTCTTATTGCATTAAAGGGAATGTGGATAGAGTATATCATCATCGGATTGCTTGCCTATTTCGTGTCCGGTCATCTCGCAAAAATGTGCGCCTTCCGCGTTGTCCAGCCGGGCGACCGGCCGATTTTTATCATCTTTGCGATCCAGACTTTCACGGTAATCTGGCAGGTTGCATTCGCCAGTGTGATCGGTGTCTATCACGGACATGGATTTACCGCCAACTTTATACCGGATTTTCTTATGACCTATTGCAAAAATTTTATCATGGCATTTCCACTGCAGCTTATTTTTGTAGGACCGCTTGCAAGACTGACCTTCCGGACATTATTTATCAATCATAAGAAAGAAAAAAGCACCAACGAGATTCAGAATGACGATGAGAAAATCGTTGCAAAAACAATGTAAGCTATTTATATGCAAAAGCAATCAAAAAGGGGCTGTAAAAAAACTCCCCTGACAGAAAAATCGCCCAGACCGTGAGG
>ERZ779855.1409-NODE-1409-length-16114-cov-4.120929_pt1 | contig 16114 bp, 16 predicted proteins | sample MGYA00511370_ERZ779855 | MGnify/ENA primary metagenome ERZ779855 (study PRJEB29588, sample SAMEA1967319) | human gut metagenome | biome: human gut; feature: human-associated habitat; material: faeces | place: Denmark | collected 2008/2010 ...
GGTTGTGGCTGGCGGAGATCATGATGCCACAGTCGAAGTCGTCCACGCGGGCGATGTAGGCCACACTGGGCGTCGTAGTGACGTGCAGCAGATAGGCGTCTGCGCCGGAAGCAGTCAGACCAGCAACCAAGCTATACTCGAACATATAGGAGCTGCGGCGAGTGTCCTTGCCAATGACGATACGGGCAGGCTCGTTATTGCCGTTGCGCTCACGCAGGGCGTTGTAGTACCAGCCTAAGAAGCGACCTACCTTATAAGCATGATCTGCGGTCAAAGTGATGCCAGCTTCACCACGGAAGCCATCAGTCCCAAAATATTTTCCCATTATATATCTTCCTCTTTTAATTTGCTCTTTTTTAAACCCACTAACATTTCATGACAAACAATATATGGCTTAAAAAGCAAGTTATCAATAAGCGTTCCTTTTATAAAATATTGTATTATTATCGGGACAACTACGCAAATAAAAAGCAGGCAATATTTATTTGTCAACAAAGAATTCAGAATTTTTAACACTGCGTAATGCAAAACATAAATATATAAGGTGTTCTTCCCAACCAAACATAAGAATCCGCAAAATTGCGTCTTTGCTAGACACTTTGATAAAAGAAGAATTGTGCAAGCACCTAAAAATGACAATCCAAACACAAAAATCAACTTATAACCGGGAGTCAGATTATCCGCTGAAGTAAAATAATTTTTTCTTCCGGCTACAAACATGAACAAGATATAAAGTACTGCACTGACTGAGCCAAACATCATTCTAGTTTTTTCTGTGTATTTTTGTGTACAATAGCCTAAAACAACCAGTCCAAAAAAGAATAATCTTCTGGCAATTGAAGCCTGTTTTACCGCAATAAAGCATGCCATTAAAAGCAATATTAATCCTAAACCAGTCACGTACTTCTTTTTCTTAAAAATTTCAATGAAAAGTATCAAGACAGCTTCAAACATAAATAACGTTGGAAAGAACCACAGTTCTTTAGCTGCAATAATCAAATTTCCAATTATGTGACTATGATCAAAAAATGTTGAAATGCTACCCAAAATACAAACCCATACTACATACGGTATCAAAAGAGATTCCGCTTTTTTTAACAGTACTCCCCCCCCGATTTTTATTTGTTAATGATCCTACCAACAAGCATCCACTCACTAGAAAAAATGTCGGATTATGCGTTGTTGCAAATAAAATGTATCTTATATCAGTAAAGGCCCAGATGTGTGATGCAACAACCAAAATCATTGCAATTCCACGTGCACAATCAAAGTATTGAATACGTTGATTATTACATGCATTTTCCATGAAAACTTCCTCCTTTGCCAGAGTTTTGTATTCTATTTATCCCATAATACATTTTTCTTTAAGACTCTGTTATTTCCACCTAGAAGAATATTTTCTTCAGCAAAAGTTTTCGTTAAAACACTTCCGGCTGCTACAATAGAATTTTCAGGAATATCTGCTCCGCCTAGAATAGTTGATCTGCAACCAATCCAAACATGGTCGCGTAAATATATTGCTTTGCTATTATTAACTGGTTTTCCTTGATATATTACATTATGAAAATCGGTGTCCATTAAAAGGCAGTCCCACGATATCAATGAATCTTTTCCTATTGTTATCCTGTTATCGCTTACAACAGCTGTCCGGCCTGTTATATTAACCCCATCCTCAAATATAATGCTACCCTTTTCGTTGCAGCATATCCTACAAGCTGAGCCAATTTTTACTTTTCCATTAAAACGTACCCCCCCCCCAACAGACCATATTCCTTTTTCAGCTTTATTGTCAATAATTCCCACCATTTGCTGACCCAAGCGTACTGAGCCAAAGCTCCAGTCCCGAAGTTCGACCTTTCCGCACAGTTTACTCAACCTGAAATTCTTGAAAATCAAGACTGGAAATTTAAGGCCACGCAAGCCAAAATAGTGCAGGTTGAACTGCAATGTTTTTAAAATTGAAATTCCAAAAATGTTACTTTTCATCATTCTCTGCATTCCTCGCATCACTTAAAAAATTTAAATTTTGCAATGCTATTTTTCATCAATTCTAATAAATCCATACAAGTCTTATTGCGCATGAGCAAAAGGATAAAGATATATATAAGCGGGCAACAGATCACCATAATAAAAACACGAGCCATTCCCGCCGCTTCCGCAATGACACATATGCTATACACTCCGCCGAAGGGCAAAGCCGCAAGGATACACTGAACTATATTCTTTACAATCGCTCTAAACGGGACTAAATCGTAGCACGAAGCAACGTTGACAACACAAACACATACTTCCGCTATCAGCGTGGCATATGCTGCACCTGCCACCCCATTCAAAGGAATCAGGAATGCATTTAATACTGCATCTGTTATCATTCCAAGAATTGTTGCAGCCAGAAGATTTTTCTCCCTGTTCAAGGGCACGAGTATCTGCCACGCAAGAAAGCCATCCAGTGCGGAAAAGAACAGATTGAGTGTAAGGATCCTCATCGGCACAACAGCTGCCTCAAACCCGTTTCCTGAAAAAAAGGCAATGGCCTCCTCTGCCAAAATGAACATTCCTACCGCACACGGAACTGTAACGGTAAGAAGTGCATTGATAACCTTACTTGAAAGGGCATGGAATTCCTTTCTGTCTTTTCCCGCATAGTAAGACAGCCTTGGAAGAAACACGACGCAGGATGCATTTATAAGCGATAAAACCGATTTTGTTAGCCTACTTGCCACAGTATAGATTCCAACCGCTTCTGAATCAAGGATATACCCGAGCATCGTCGAATCCAAAGAAGTATAAATCGTTGAGGCAACGCCCACGCCAAATATATAAACAATCGGTTTAATGTGTTTTTTGATTGAAAACGTTTGGACATTATATTTCCAACGTATCTTTTTTATCCCATATATCCAATTGAGGAGACAGGTCGCAACTGTCGGCATTGTCAAAACAACCGCATATGCAACCATATCACCGCTTTTTTTTACCAAAACAAACAATAGAACAACGGAAAGCAGTTGAAATGCTATCGACCTTTTTGAGATATAATCATAGTCTTCAAATACTGTACATATCCATTCCGTATTCAGTCCTGTTGCTCCAATAAGTAAGCTGAACACTAAAAAAAGACTAGGTTGTGCACCTGTAGTCTTAAAGAAGCACAAAAATATTGCAAAAGAGAGATACGCCACGATTGTCGCCAAAAAACTGATTGTGACAATTTCAACACTGAACTCACCCAGTTTTTGAGGTTCATCGCGCCTTTTGGCACCTTCTCTTACAGCATAAGATGATATTCCAAGACCTGCGATCAGCGAAAAATAGGAAACCCATGACTGAGTATACTGAACGTCCCCTAGTCCAGAAGGGCCAAGAATTCGCGATACATACGGAATCGTTATAAGTGGTACTATGATTGAAACCATATTCTTCAGCATATAAACGCTAAAATTTCTTGTTAATGATTTCTTCACGTTTTTCCCTCTTTTTCTGCCATTCCCAAAATACAAAAGACTACGAACTGTGCCCCGCCCCAGAAAAAGCCATGGATAACAGCCATAGAAACTGCCATTGAGGCAACCATTCCGATACACAGACGCTTTTCATATCTCAAGATATTAAGTTTCATATAGTGATGAATCATCGCCAAATAATAACCAATAGTTAAAACCATCCCGCAAATGCCGCCCTTGATCAATGTGGTGTAATAACCATTATGCAAATAGGGCAGGGCTGTCTCCGAAGTCACAAGGTATGCATAGCCTCCGACATCAACCGTTGATCCGAATCCTTTCCCAAATACTTGGGCAAAAATCGAGTACTGTGAAAATACTTTTTTTGCGCTGTATACTTCAAATCCACGCCAGTTGTTCACGATGTTATAATCCGACCAGCTATTTGATGCCGAAATCTCAGTTACTGAGTTCATGATTTTATCCATAAACGATGTCCACACGTTCGGCAGAAGATAGGAAACAGCGATCAATCCAACAATACCCAGTAATATACATTTAATAATTGCCGACATCCGGTCATACTGGCTCGTGATGACAAGGCAAAGAAAAATCATTACAGTCGTTCTTGAAAAAGACAGCGCAAACGTTCCAAGTAGAACGATATCTGCTAACAAATCAAGAAATCTGCTAAAATAATATTTTTCTATGACCGAAGGCTTGAATAGACTCAAATAAAGCCCGATTGCAAGCGTAAATTGGGATACACCACCGGATGCAACAAAAGAGCTGAAATCCTCAGATGCTCCCTGATATCCGGAAACACGCTGCAACAATCCCCCTGCGGAAAGTATGACGGAATATAAGACTATTATTTTATAAACTGTTTTCGTATCATACTGGTTTGTTCGGATAATTTCTGACGCAGCAAACCAGTACAAAAAGAGGCTTGTAAAATCTATGATATCCCGCAGGTATGGCCAATAACCTCTTTCTGCTGAATTAAAGTATCCGGCTCCGACCGCAACAAGTATTAAAAAAAGCACCCAATAACAAATTCCACCCGGCATTTTCGGAAGCGAGAAATGCCGAAGATTCTTCAACGTATAAAAGCCGAACATCACTGCCAAGCATGCCCAAGCAATATAGCTTGGCAGTGCCGAAATAAGCAGCAGTGTCAGCAGGAGTCCGTATCCCTTTCTTTGAGCATATTTGCCGTTTTCCACGGTTGTTTTCACCTCCTGAAAAGACGTTTGATCTCTTTTATTACCATCAGTTCCAATGTGCCGAATTTATATAGCACGCTTGCCATATGAATTTCGAATTTTGACGCATCACAATATTTTTTTAGATATGTCAATGTACTCTTCAAAAGCTGTTCTCGCTGACCTTTCACATTGTAGCTTTTGGAAATCGTAACACTGTGGTTATGAAGATAGCTTTCTGAAACATAGAGTGCCGTTTTCTTTTCCAACGTCATCATTTTTCTCCCCAAAGTAGATTCCTCGCAATAGAGAAACATTTCCGAGTCGTATCCACCTACTGAAAGGAACACGTCTGCATCGACCATCAGCAGAGAACCCGCAACACAATCCACAAATTTCCATCCACTTTGGGGCGTTGCTCCAAGCTTCCGCTCGCCGATCTTATCAAGGAGTATCGCACACAGCACCTCTCCATGAAGTATGGTCTCAACCTTTTCGGGAAGTAGCCAGCCAGACTTTTTCAGTTGCCCATCAACACCTCTTTGATTGGCAGATACCACTGCTACACTCCGGTCTTGTTGCATTTTATTTTGCAGCACAGAAACCAGCGATTCTTCAAATTCAACATCTGGGTTGGCAATCAAAACGTACTTTGCCCCATAGTGCTCTTTTGCATACTGCACACCAATGTTGTTTCCAAAGCCGTATCCACCATTTCGGGGCGATTGGCAAACTACGACCTTTTCGTTCGATATTTTTTCTAATTTCTCCAAAGAATGATCGGCGGAGCAGTTGTCAACCACTACGATATGCTCAATATTTTTATAATCTTCGATTTTTTTTACCAGAGAAATCGTCGTGTCGGCGTCGTTATAGTTCAAAATAACACAAGCCGTGCTTTCAATGTTTTTCATACGATACTATCAATCACTGTTTGTATATAATTTTTTACACCGGCTGCCGAATGCACTGTCTCCAGCCTTTTTCGTGCCGCCAGTCCCATCCTGTTCTTTTCTGTCTGGCTCATGCAGAGTAGTTTTTGCATTCCCACCCAAAATGCGTCCTTGGCCTCAGAAGGGGTTTTGCCATCAATATTGACAAGGATTGCACTGTCCGGTGACAGTGTGTCGTGCATTCCATTCAAATCGTATGCGACGATCGGCTTTTCAAAGGCCATTGCCTCAAGCAGTGACCATGGTGCGCCTTCTCTTAATGACGGAAATACAAAGGCGTCACATTCCTGTACAGCTTTCAGCAGATTCGCTCTTGGAACATTGCCATAGAACACCACATTGTTCTGAATTCCATACTTTTTTACCAGATCTTCAGACTCTGCACGTTCGTCACCATCGCCCAGAATATGCAGTCTGCAATCAGGGTAGTCCTTTTTTATATCCTTCATAATAGAAACCAGCATCGGTATGTTTTTTATATCGATGATTCTTCCAGTGTAAAGGAGATTTATCCCATTGCTCTTTTTTAACTGCGCCGCCAGAGCTAGGTCAAAACAAAAATCTTTCTCCATATCAACACAGGCTTCCAGATGGACCTGCACTTTATCCTGCATATCCTGTGGGAACAGTTCTTTTGTCGCCTGTGTTCTCGCAATGATGAGCGCAGCCTCCTTTGCAGGCTTCCATATCCACGGGAGAAGTTTTATGTGCTGTCCCATCCAATATTTCAGCATATGAACACACCGTTTCTTGAACGGGAACTCTTTCCAATATTGTTTTGGGACCTGTTCGGCACCACCGACCGGCCCCCAGATGAACGGAAGGCCAAGCTTATACATATATGTAGGAAGGAACATATTTCCGAATGTAATGCTCCAAACGTAGTCGAACTGCATTTCTCGGCAATACTTTTTTGCATACCGGAATGCGGTGTGCTGCCACGCAAGATATTCAAGATAAATCGTGAGTTTTCTTAACTTTTTTGATGACGGTGCATAAAGAAAGTGCAGAGAATCTTTCAGTTCTTCTGGAATGGCTGGCTCTACATACTTTTTCATTTTGCTTCTCGTCAAGACCCACACGTCCTGAGTCTTTGCTGCCTGTACAGCCCAATTCCATCCGACACCGGGTTCGCTGCCTTTGCCGGGCTGGCAGGAAAAGGCGACCAATAATATTTTTTTCATATTCTGTAAATATCCTCTGTTATTGCCTTGCTGTGCTTCTTCATCGAGACAGCGTCCTCACATATTTTTACATTGTAGTTATAATTCTGGATCGCGTTGGCCAACGATTCTGCATCATTGTGCCTGAAGATGTTTTCCTGCGGCAGGTACAGCTGCGCACCTACCAGATCGGAGCAAACCACGGATGCACCATTCGCCAGTCCTTCCAGTACGACAAAAGAAAATGTTTCCATGCATTTACTGGGAACAACAAGCAGATGGTTGGGATGCTTCCAGACCTCTGCTTCATTTTCTTTTGTAAATCGTCCCATGTTATGGTATCTTTTGTCCCTGCACAGCTCGGTAAAATCCGCGCCGTACAGCCACAGGTTCCAATCTGAAAATCCCCGTGCGTCAAGGATCTCCAGCGCATGAAAAAGCACATCCACTCCCTTGAAGGCATCCATACCTCCAAGAAAACTGATGTCCAACGGTTTTTCCCTGTCGTTCTTTAGCGCTTTGCATTTCAGTCCCGCATGGGTGATGGGAACCATCTTATACCTGAATTCCGGATAGACCTTTTTGTATGTAGTAAGCGATATCTCACTATTGGCATGGATCAGATTGATGCATCGCATCATTTCAGCGTAATAATCAAGCAGTTGTTGATAGGCATCTGCCGTTGCCTGCGGAGCCGGAGTGCACTGCGCCCTTTTAGCATTATGCTTTCTCTGGCTTGACCGGAGACGCTTAAAAAAAGTAGAATATTTTAGCCTTGCATAAACAGCGGACTGCATCAGATACTCCTGCTTTTGGGTCAGTCCTCGTCCCGCGTTACAGACGACACATTTTTCAGGGCAGCTTCCCGTACACTGCTCGCCGTTGCTATCAAGCAGGATGCACAACGGACAGAACGGATAATAGTCATGTGTCGTATAAACCATCCGTAGGTTCAGCTCTTTTGCGGCTTCAAACAATTCCTTATGAAAGCCCTGAAGGGTGTGGACATGGATAACATCTGGTTTTACATCTTTAAGAAAAGATCTGTAAACCTCCTTGTCGCACGGTTTCATGTACCGTTCCGGTGCAGAAATGCCATTTGTAAGCGGTAGTGGAAGGGGATTGATGATTTTGTATAGCGAAAAACGGGCGTCCTTCTGCCTGACGATTCTGACCTGCGTAAAAAACGAGAATTCCCCCGGATATAATAACAAAACATCCTGTCCATCCTCGACTTGCTGCTGCATCAGATCTGCACAGTAGCGATTCAGTCCCCCTGTGCGAAACGGCGGAAGTCCCAAAGAAAGGTGCAAAATACGCATAAAGTCAGACTCGCTCCTTACTCAATATTGCCTGTTCTCCCAAAAAGGTCTGCTCATACGCTTTTATGATTTTCTCCCAGCTATAAGCATCCTGCACCCGTGCAGTGCTTTTTTCATCCAATTGCTCAATTGTCTCCGCATTCAAAGCATCCGCTTTCTCCAGTAAAGCAGCCAGATTTCCCGGCTCTTTACTCCAATACAGAGCACTGTCTTCGCCAACTTCTTTGTTAAAGCCAACGCCCAAAAGCAAATTTAACCGGGTACTGGCAAGTGCCTCCAGCAGACTGGGATTAGTGCCACCGACTTCGTGACCGTGCAGATAACCGTAAGCTTCTTCACGGATTTTTTTCAGCAGGTCCTGATCATAAACCGTGCCAACAAATTTGATACGCTTATCTTTCTCAAAACCGGTTTTCTCACGAAGCTGCTCATAGAACTTATTATGCTCTACGTTTGTGATAATAACGAGGTCTTTTTCAGTCTTGCTACGCATAAACTCTGTGATCATAGTCTCATAGTTGTTTTCCGGAACAAAACGGCCAACGATCAAATAATAATCCCCACGGTTGACATCGAACTGCGTATACCACTCGTTCAGCTTTTCCTCATCGCACTGAGAGCGGTCGGTATATGCGCCGTACGCAATAAACGTGGTATCCTTCACCCGACTGCCATAAGTATCTTTGATGTATTTCTCAATATTGACAGAATCGCAGATTGCCAAATCGCTGTTCTCGACCAGACACTTTTCGCAATACCGCAAAAAAGCTTTGGCCGGAGCGCTCCACTTACTGCGCTTCCACTCCAACCCATCTGGGTTGCAGTAAACCTTTGCGCCAAGTTTGTGCAACTTTTTGGCGTGCGGAATCAGCAAAGGTCCAATTCTGCATCCCAGAATACAGACGATTACTTTCTCCTGCGGATGCTGTTTTGCCCATTCTTCCACCTGATTCAGAACCAGACCCACATGGAAAATGCGTCCGGGAGCGCCGGGTAGCGGAACACGAACATTAAAGCAGTCTGCATCATTGTGCTCGAAATGTTTTTCATCATTATTCATGCAGGAGACATGATACTTTAGCTCCTTAGACTGTTTACCTGCTGTCAAATTCTCGACAAAGGTTTCAAATCCGCCATACTGTGCCGGAATACCTTTGCTGCCTACAATAAAAACATGTGTCATAGATTACACCTTTACCATTCCAATTTTATTCACTTGCTGTTATCTTCTTTGAAATACTCAATCAGTACCACTAAACTTCCAGAAATGAACGCGCCCACATCAAAGAACAGTGCCATCACGACCGAAAAGACTGCCATTTCTCTATACCCTGTATATTCTTTCTCAAAATAATTGATGGCTCGTTCCACATCTGTCAGCTCGGCAAAAAGGAGCTTCTGCAACCGGATTGCTTCGCTCGGAATCTCTGTGATTTTGTTGTCTACTGTGCTCTCTTCCGCTTCTGTACCGACTGGCTCATTTGGCAGAAGACTCACGCCGCTTTCCAGCGCATAAAACGCATCATTTCGTGCCGCTATCCATTTGTCCTCTTTGACATACGAAACATTGCCAACACTCTTTTCCTCGTCTTCATCCGAAATCACGACGTAAATGGTTCCAACAGCTTCGTTGTTGAATTGCTCAAGTCCTTGTTCAAGCTCAATATATTTACGATATTCCTTCAGATTCTCACAGAAATTCTGGACGCTCTCTAATACTTCCGACGGAAGTCCCTGTGCAGATGCCCAGTTGTTAATCTCCGTCAGTAGGGTCTCAACCTCCTTCTTCGCATCGTTCTGTGTACCGCTGGACTCCGCTTTGATTTTGATTTCATTAATTCTTCTCAAAATTGCATCTGCTGACTGAATCGTTGCTGCACTTGAGTTGCTCTGAGATGTTTGCATCATTGCCATATTGTTCTGCTCAATATAGGCGTATGCATTTTCCAGCTTACTCTCTAACTTTCTGAATTTATCTCTCAGTCTATTCCATGAGGTCTCTGTTTTCAAAATATGATCTTTTAGTGCCTGATTCTTAACAGAAAGCCCCTCTATTGTATTGAACACTTCATTCAATGTTCCTTCTGCGTTGGTACTTACTTTTCCATATAAATCGATGTAACAATCCCTTATTACAATGTAGTCTACCTTCGACCATGTCTGACTGTCTTTATTCAAAATCAAATCTAATTTTGATAATACATCGTCTAAATCGTCCGCTTTTCCTTGAAGAATAGCGTTGTTATCCAGAAGTGTATCCATATTTCTTTGATCCCCGGACGATAAATTCGTTACATCTACAAAATCTGTCATTGTTTCAAACGTTATTTTATCCGTTATATTCCGCACGTCTGTCAGGAAGAGTAGCAAATCTGAATTTTTTTGTATTGTATCTGTATCCTGTTGAAGTTGAACTGCCGCTGATAAACCATTGGGATCATTGATTGCAGCTTTCATTGCCGAATAAAGTGCTGTGCCTCTACGTCTGTTTTCACTTTCCAACAGATTTGCGGTCTCTGTAAAATACGTCCGGGCAATCGCTTCATTATTTTCAGTCCGAGTCTTTTCGTACGCCTTTGTAACAATAAACGAGTAACTAAACAGAGATGACATTGTCAAATATCCCGTAGTAATCAGGACCAAAAGACAACTTGTGATTCTTTTGGCTAAGCTTGGCCACTGCAATTCCTTTACTGCAAAAATAAATCGCAAAAGAAAGAAGCTGAGAAACGCCAAAGTCACCTGTACGGCTATGGAGGCCGGATATGCAAGCCACCCACCAAACACGACATCTTTCATACCATTGGCTGTCGTGTAGCAAGAGATTACTGAAAGGATTCCAGCCCCATTTGTCAGTGCTTTTTTGGCATTTTTTAGTATTGAGGAATCGAGCTTGGGTGCACTGACTTTCTGCTCATCCACTATGCCGACTACACACAGAATGCTCCAAATTGCGGCAAAAACAAGCATTGATGCCAGTAGAACAAACGCATCTATTGTTTTTTGGGAGCCTATGTAAAAGATTAGCCCAATGTCAGCAAAGCACAAAACTGCTCTGAGAACAGCCGTAAAAGATTGTTTTCCCAGTATACTGTTTTGAATTTTTTCATTGCAAAGTGATAGGAGTTTTCCACTAAATAACAGGGCTAGAAATATAACGATACTTAGACATTTAAAAAATACATACACTCTCCTTCACCCCTTTTCAAAATCTCTTTTTTAAAACAAGTTATTTTTTGTCGAGATTATCTGTTTTTTTCTCTTCAATTCCAAACACACCTAAAATTGCCTCAATGTAATCGGTTGTTGCAAATCGGATAAGGCCTATTCCCGATTTTAGCAGTCCAAGTGCTATTTTTTGTATATCCGAAAAAAGTGTTTTACACTCTTCTCTTATCTCATTTTCGAGATTATTCGTTTTTTCCGTATCAGACGGAACAGACAACATTATCAGGAACAGCCAGATTACAATAAAAAATACTGCTAGTGCGACCAAGGTATTACTGAAGCCACCCTCAACCATTGTTTCCAAAAGAGAATCGAATGGATTGATTTCTTTCAGCCTTGGTAATGCAATAAAAAATATGATTTCTATTATTACCGCAAGTAATGCTTGCGGATGACCAAATTTCTTACTATTGAGGTATTTACAAATTTTCTGGATAATAATGGCTGCTCCTGCTGCAACAAAAATCACTGTGCTAGCCATCGCAAGCGGTGTGCACTTTTCAACAATTAGTTGGATGGAAGTACTTTCCCGAAACACTTCCTTATAGCCTTTAAAAATCTCAAAGTCCGACAACCAATTACTCTGTAATATTGCAAATATAAATACTGTAAAGATAGGCAATAGCAAAATAAATATTGCTACTCCTATAAGCTTTTCCTGCGAATTTGTTTCCGTTTCCTGTGACTTTTGTGAGTCACTTAGTTCATTGATATTTTCACCGGACGGCGTTCTATCCACCCTCCGATCTATATCGTCAGCGGCGGATACAACCTTTTTCGCATATTTTTCTTCTTGCGCCTGTGAATCTGGATATCTTTTTTCAGTCGGTTTACTTATCGAACGCAAGCCACGATTTTTTGATCTTGTCGGCTGAAAAGTCTTATATATTTTTTGAATAAATGCTGTAGCTACTGCTGCGGCTACGAAGATAAGTCCAACTCCAGCAAGAACTCCAAAGTCCGTTTTTGCAATAGTTTCCAAGGCCCATTGCACTACGCTTGTCAAATCGTCAATATGCTTTTTTATTACATCCATGCTATATATGCCAGAGAGCATAACTAACATGCAGCACACACTCAAGCTTCGTATTTCTCTTACTTGTTTATCTACTTCACTTGATTCATTTTTCAGTAAATAAACGAGATAGGCTACTAAGGCCACCGAACCGATTAGCCAAATGCTTTCTAAGAAATCGTACAGTCCTGCAAAAATGACAGTCAGTACATGCAGTATTCCAAGTTGATTTGTAAGGTAAGACAAGCCATGATATCCCAAAATGGTGACAATTTCAAAAAAAGCCCCAGCAACAAAAAGCATCGTTTTCTTGTCGTATTTGAATTTCATCCTCGCTCAGCCGCCCCTCACAAGTGTAATGTCCCACTACACGTTCTGAAATTCTTTTATCTCTACATCGCAGTTTAATTCTTCCTGTGAAATTAGTTGACTTTCTCTCAACAAAACAATACTCTCTCGCCGGAACTCCGGGTCGATTTTTCCATCTACCACGCCTTTGCGTCCCAGCACGACCTGAATGCTCTTCCAAATGACCTTCAAATCAAATTTCAGGCTAACATTCTGGACGTATTCCCGGTCATAGTAGACTTTGTCGTACACATCCACCGTGTCACGGCCGTTGATCTGTGCCCAACCAGTAATGCCCGGTGTTACCTGATACACCCCGTACCAGCGACGCAGAAAACGAATCTCACGTTCCGTATACACCAGCGGACGAGGGCCAATCAGGCTCATTTCGCCACGAACTACGTTTGCCAGCTGCGGCAGCTCATCAATGCTGGTGTCGCGTAAAAAACGTCCCACTTTGGAAATGTACATCTGCGGATTTTCCAAGTCTCCGGTTGCCACATTTTTAGGTGCAGAACTCTTCATCGTCCGGAACTTGATGATATTGAAGCAATGAGCCCCCTTGCCCACGCGCTTCTGTAAAAAGAAGATAGGCTCATCCGGTGCACTGACTTTTTGTGCAATACTTACCGCCAAAAACAAGGGTGAAAGTAAAATCAGCGCCAGCGCTGCCAGAACACGGTCGATTACAGACCTTACCGCAAGGTATTTCTTTTGCTTTCGATTCAAATGGACATAATACGGTCCAAAATCAACGTGATAGCTCAATTCTTCCATGTTTTCCTCACACTATCATCCTGCTTTTGCAGGTTCTACCTTTTCTTTTAATTTGAGACATGATTTTTGAGATTTCGGGATTCTAGATTCCCACCGCATCCCAATCTCATCCAGCTTTGCAATCCGCTCCTCTGTCAAAACAGCGCCGCTTTTTTCAGGATTCTGGCGGGTATACCGCTGCCGTTTGACCCAATTTCCGAGGTTGTAACCGCCCGGTGACACATATTCTGCTGGGACGTTCAGGTCGCCGTGGGCATAGATCATCTCATCATCTACAAGCCCCAGATACATTTTTCCCTGCTCCATAGGCAGATGGGACACCCGGAAAAGTTCCATCCAGTTGAGCGCCTGCAAGCAGGTATCTTCGGGTTTGAGCACCGGCACAACATTCGATATCAATTCTGATGCAATCATAGTTTATTTACAACGATGTGACAACAGACAAAGTTACAAATGTTTTTAAGCTGTCAAAAATTCAGGATCTTTTTCAGTTCTTCCGTATTTTTTTAAGAACGACATAGACATCCACATCGGTTATTCCTTCGAACTCAGCAGGGTCGAACACCTCGTCGGCCGACATCAGTACTATGGTATATCCCACTGCCCGGCCGAACTTTCCTGTGTTCGGGTTTTATCCCCAAAATATGACAAACAACGAACTAATTTCAGAATAAAATGGCATCGTATCGATTTTTATCGGCCGATTATAAAAAAAATTACATTTATCGCATATCTTTGTGACTGATAATTTTAAACGAATAAAATGACATGTTACCCAAATTTCTTATTGCGGACAACTCACAGGAAGCACTTGACTTAGTCTACGTTGTTCATACCGAAAAACCACGTTGTATCATTCAATGTGATCTGGACGGATTTTACAGTAATCAAAAAATTTACTGGATCGACGAAGAACCACTGTCTCAAGATGATATCGATTCCCTGATGGAAGAAGCTGAGGATTTCTATGAAACCGAACTGGACAATCAGGAAGAGGTATATGACGAAGAGGAAGATAATTAATCCGACTTACAGCTTTGTAAGCTTTAATCACTAAATTATGGACTACACGAAAGAAGATCTGAAAGTTTTCAAACACAGAGATATTAAACCGGAACAGATAGACCGGCAATTAGCCAATTTCGAAAAAGGATTCGACTATGTCGATTTGTCCGAACCAGCCACCATCGGTAATGGAATTATCCGGATCGAGGCTGAAGATGAAGAACGTTTGAACGCAAATTTCGATAAAGCACGTCAGGAATGTGAACTGCTGAAAATGGTCCCGGCTTCCGGATCGGCCACCCGGATGTTCAAAGATCTGTTTACTTTTATGGATACCTATACAGGTACAGAAGAAGAATTCCTGGAATTCGTGCAGGATAAAGGGGCGGGTACAATGCACGATTTCTTTTTGAAACTGGACGAACTTCCTTTCTATAACCGTTTGTCTGCCGCTCTGTGGAATGATGGAAAAGACATCGACAAGATGATCGCCAAACGGCAATTTAACGAAATCCTTAGTTATATCCTTACCGACAAAGGCCTGAACTATGGGAATACCCCCAAAGGATTGGTCGATTTTCATATTTACCGGGATTTTGTCAGAACGGCTTTCGACGAACATATCGTTGAAGGAGGAATGTATTGCAACAATGGAAAAATAGCCCGCTTGCATTTCACCGTTTCGGAAGAGTATATAAATCTCTTTAAAGAACGGTTGAAGAAGGTGACCAAAGTATTCGAGAAGATGTTCAACATCAAATACGAAGTGACCTTTTCGATTCAGAAACCTTCCACCGATACGGTCAGCCTCACCGACAAGGGCGAGTTACTGAGAGACAGCGAAGGGAAGCTGGTATTCCGTCCCGGAGGACACGGTGCCCTGATCTATAACCTGAATGAATTGAAAGCCGATATTATTTTCATCAAAATATCGATAATGTCATCCCCGACCGGGCCAAGGGAGATACGATCAAATATAAAAAACTGCTGGCCGGAACACTGGTGGAATTGCAAGAAAAGATTTTCAGTTACCTGAGTATGCTGGATAAAAAACCGACAGAAGAACAACTCCGGGAGATTGAAGCCTTTATGGGACAAATCGGTTATAAAGAAGCGGAAGGCAAAACTTATAAAAACCAAAAAGAGCGCATTAAACATCTGCATCAATTGCTGGATCGTCCGATCCGGGTATGTGGGATGGTAAAAAATGAAGGTGAACCGGGCGGAGGACCGTTCTGGGTGAAAATGAAAGACGGCAGTTCACGCCTGATGATCGTCGAATCGGCTCAGATCAATCTGAAAGATAAAGAACAAAAAAAAATGTTCGATCATTCTACTCATTTCAATCCGGTCGATCTGGTATGCGGTGTAAAAAACTATAAAGGCAAGAAGTTCGATCTCGAAAAATTCATTGCCCCCGAACAAGGTTTTATTACCCACAAATCATATAAAGGGAAAGAAATTAAAGTACAGGAACTCCCGGGGCTTTGGAATGGAGCAATGGCGAACTGGATTACGGTATTCGTCGAGGTTCCCCTGACAACTTTCACCCCGGTGAAGACTGTTTTTGATCTATTCCGTTTTGAGCATAGAAACGTATTGAAAAAATAAATCCCACTTGGGATTTATTTTTTTATAAAATTCGAAAAGTGAAC
>ERZ779855.1417-NODE-1417-length-16041-cov-11.749906_pt1 | contig 16041 bp, 13 predicted proteins | sample MGYA00511370_ERZ779855 | MGnify/ENA primary metagenome ERZ779855 (study PRJEB29588, sample SAMEA1967319) | human gut metagenome | biome: human gut; feature: human-associated habitat; material: faeces | place: Denmark | collected 2008/2010 ...
GCAAAGTAAAAAGGGGCTGTGAAGAAATGAAGATTCATTTCTTCACAGCCCCTTTTTTCTATCTAAAAGATCTTATCCTGATGTCCGACTTTCTTTTTATTGCCTTTCTTCTCGTCGCGCTCTTCGAGTTTACGCATGATGTCGTAGAGATCGACGCCAGAGTTTTCCCACATCACAAACAGATGATAGAGGAGGTCACAGGACTCGTCGATGATCTCTTCTTTGTCTTGATGCTGATCGGCGATGATGACTTCAGAGGCTTCTTCGCCGATCTTCTTGTCGATCTTGTTTTTGCCTTCGCTTTGCAGGTAATTGGTGTAGGACTTATCCTGCGGATAGGCGCGGCGATCTTTGATTTCTTCAAAAAGAGTATGAAGTATCGCAAGGCTTCCTGTTTCTTCCCTATTTTCCCACTCTGTAAGGCTTCTGAAGAAGCAGGTGGGGTTGTTTGTATGGCAGGCAGGGCCATCGGGAATAACCTGCACGACGAGTGTGTCCGCATCGCAATCCACGAAGATCTTCTTTACGTGCTGGAAGTGGGCCGATTCTTCTCCTTTGTGCCAGAGCTTCTGACGGCTTCTGGAGAAGAACCAGGTCTCTCCTGTCTCGATGGTTTTCTGCAAGGATTCCTGATTCATATAGGCCATCATGAGGATCTCGCCGCTTCTGGCGTCCTGCACAATGGCAGGCACAAGGTCTTTTTCGTTGAAAGAAATGTTTTTTATGTCTACTGTTTCCATAATGTTGCCTTTCGCATTTTGTAGCATTGGGATGGAAAATCGGGTGCAGGGTTTGTGGAGCGGCTTCGCCACAAATTTTATATGGCGGCGAAGCTGCTCCCCCCCCCTGAGCCTTGAACCATTTATACTCTTATTTCTACTCCGTTCTGTGCGAGGTAGTGTTTGAGGTCGGGAATCGCGATCTCTCCGAAGTGGAAGACGGAAGCAGCCAGTGCTGCATCAGCGCCCGCTTCGAAGGCTTTGAGAAAGTCTTCTTTCTTCCCCGCACCGCCGGAGGCGATGACGGGGATGGAGAGTTCTTCTGCGAGGACGCGCATGAGCTCCAGGTCATAGCCATCTTTTTCACCGTCTGCATCGATGGAATTCATGCAGATCTCTCCTGCGCCGAGCTCCATGCCTTTTCTGGCCCAGTCTACGACGGACAGTCCTGTATTCTTGCGTCCGCCTTCGACGAAGACGTCCCAGCCGCCTTTGGCGTTCCGCTTGCCGTCGATGGAGAGGACGACACACTGATTACCGAAGCGTTCCGCACTTTCGCGGATGATTTCAGGATGCATCACAGCGGCAGAATTGACGGAGACTTTGTCGGCTCCTGCCAGCAGCATGGTACGGAAATCGTCTGCTTTGCGTATCCCGCCTCCTACCGTGAAGGGGATGGTGAGCTCTTCTGCGATGGCACGGACGGTATCAACGAAGGTCTCGCGTCCTTCGTGAGTGGCAGTGATGTCATAGAAAACGAGCTCGTCCGCACCGGATTCGGAGTAGTATTTTCCCAGTGTCACCGGATCGTCAACGTCCTGAAGATTGTGAAATTTTTTGCCTTTGACAACGCGCCCGTGGTTCACGTCCAGGCAGGGAATGATTCGTTTGGCTAGCATAATGTTGCGTCCTTTGCGGGTGTACTCAAATGTGGTGGATCAAGAAGGCTTGGGGTCAGCCCGAGGGGCGTGCTGTCCCTTGATTGCATGCGAAAAAGATTCAGCAGGTTCAAGAGGTTCAACGGGGATGGTGCGGCGCATAATACTATGGAAGCGCCGCGAAGTAAAATAGAGCGATGCCCCAAAGTCGTATTCAAGTCACCAGTCACTAGTCCCCAGTCACTCGAGGCACCTAATCCCTAGCCACTCATCCCTAATCCCCTGCTTTTAAACTTGTGGTGCGGCGCAGCCGCCACATCGACCTTGCCCCCGTCAGCCTGAACCTTTTACTTTTCCTGGATCTCCACGATCTCTTCCATCGAAACTTTTCCTTCATAGAGGGCTTTGCCGGTGATTGCACCGTAGAGTCCCATGTCAGAGAGCTTCCGCAGGTCGTCTGCACAGGAAACGCCGCCGGAAGCGATGAGGTGGATCCCGGGAAGTGCCTGCAGCTTTCCCATCATCTCGAAATTCGGTCCGGTCAGCATACCGTCACGGCTGATGTCGGTGTAAACGATGGTATTGACGCCATTCTCCAGAAGTGTCTTGACGAAGGGCAGGACCTTCTGGCGGCTGCCGTCGACCCAGCCGTTGGTGGCGACGGTGTCGCCGTGGGCATCGACAGAGACGGCGATATGGTCAGCGCCGTATTTCTTAGCGGCCTGAATCGCAAAGTACGGAGAGGCGACGGCTTTCGAGCCGATGATGACGCGCCAAACGCCGTTCTCGATATGCTGCTTGATGGCCTGCTCTGTGCGGATGCCGCCGCCGACTTCGACGGGAATCTTCACCGCCTGACAGATGCGATGGATCACCTCGGTATTCACGCCATTTCCTTTGAAAGCGCCATCAAGGTCGACGACGTGGAGGTATTTAGCCCCGAGGGATTCCCACTTGAGTGCCATTTTCACCGGATCATCGCCATAGACGGTGAGGTCGCCGATCTTGCCTTGCTTTAGGCGGACGCAGTGTCCGTCTTCTATATCAATTGCTGGAAATATTTTCATTTTTGTAACCATTCTGCTAAATTCTTCCAGATCCTAAGTCCGATGGGGCCGGATTTTTCTGGATGAAACTGGAATCCCAATACATTGTCTTTCCCGACGACGGCAGGCACGGTGACGCCGTAGTCTGCGGAAGCGATGATGTCTTCGCTGTCCCCGGGTGTCTTGTAGTAGGAGTGTACAAAGTAGACGTAGCTCTTCTCGGGGAGACCGGCAAGCACTTCATGCGGCCGGTGCATCACGAGCTCATTCCATCCCATGTGCGGGACTTTGAGATCGCCTGGCGGAAAATGAGCAATGCGCCCCGGAAGAAGTCCCAGAGCCGGCACTTCGCCGCCCTCTTCGGAGACTTCATAGAGTGCCTGCATGCCGAGACAGATACCGGCGAGTTTCTTGCCCTTTCTGACTTCTTCGCGGATGATCTCTGTCAGTCCATAGCCGGAGAGGTGATCCATGGCATCCTTCATCGCGCCGACGCCGGGGAGAATCATGGCTTTCGCCTCGCGGATCTCTTCCGGATCGCGAGTAACGATGACATCAAGACCGGCCCGAGTGGCTGCGCGCACAACATTTGCCAGATTTCCTGCATCGTAATCAATGATGGCTATTTTCATCAGAGCACTCCTTTGGTGGATAATACCGTGTCGCCTTCGATGGTGACGGCCTCCTTCAGCGCGTGGCCGATGCCTTTGAAAAGGGACTCGACGATGTGATGCCCGTTCACGCCATAGAGGGTCGACATATGAAGATTCATCTTCGCGTTGTTTGCAAAAGCGAGGAAGAATTCCCTCGTCATTTCTGTCTCGAAGCTGCCGATCCGCTCGACAGGGATATCGACATCAAAGACGAGGTACGACCGACCGGATAGATCGAGCACGATGCGGGAGAGCGCTTCATCCATCGGGCAGAAGAAGCAGCCATAGCGATGGATCCCCTTCTTATCCCCCAGTGCTTTTTCGAATACCTCTCCCAGCGTGATCCCGATGTCTTCGATGGTATGGTGGTTGTCTACGTCAAGGTCGCCCTGACAGGTCAGGGAAATGTCCATGCCGCTGTGACGGGCCAGAAGGTGCAGCATATGGTCAAAGAATCCGATGCCGCTAGTCCCTTCAAAACGTCCTGTCCCATCGATAGTCAGACTGATGGAAATATCCGTCTCGCCTGTCGTGCGGCGAAGTGTGGCTTTTCTCATGCGAGTGCCTCCCGGAATACAGAAATCAGCACATCATCGACATCTTTCGTGGTGACGGAAATGCGGAAACCATTCGGGATGTCTTGGCTGTTTCTATAAATTTTGACAAGGATATCTTTCCTGCGAAGAGCTTCAAAGATCTCCTCCTGCTTTTTATCCACCTGAACGAGGAGGAAATTGGTGCAGGACGGGTAGACCGTGACGCTCGGAATCTCCTTCATGGCCGCGTAGAGACGATCTCTTTCCACGCAGATGGCATCGCGTACTTTGAAAATATCCTCTCTGTGACGGATGACGATCGGCGCAAAGAGCTGGGTGAAAGCGTTCAGATTGTACGGTGCCTTGATCTTCGCGATGGCTTCGATCAGAGCTTCATCGGCAGCGAGGTAGCCGCAGCGCATGCCGGCCAGAGCAAAGGCTTTCGAGAGCGTGCGGAGGACAATGAGGTTCGGGTATGTATCGATGAGATCTATGACGCTTTCCTTCTGGGCAAACTCCATGTATGCTTCATCGACGAATACGATATTGTCAGCGGCCTTCAGCACTTCCTCGATGAATGCGCGCGGGAGCAGATCGCCGGTCGGATTGTTCGGATTGCAAATGACGGTCACCTTCGGCTGGTATGTCCTGACCGCTTCCAGAAGTCCTTTCTGGTCGCGCCGGTATCCCGGAAGATCCTTGACCTTGATGGCAGATGCACCCAGCGTTTCCGCGCCAAGCTCATACATGTCGAAGGTCGGGCTGTGGATCAGGATCTGATCGCCCGGATCAAGGAAGGTCCCCAGAAGATAGCTGATCATTTCATCGCCGCCATTGCCGACGATGAAGTTCTCCGGCTTCGCGCCGATGTAGTCCGCCAGCGCTTCGCGGATGTCATCGGACATCGGCTTCGGGTAGACCTGCGGGCGGAAGGTATCAAGAGCCTGGATAAGCTCCTCTTTCACGCCGGGGATGGTCAGGACATTCAGATAGTTTTCATTCGCGTTGATGACATGCTTTTCTGCGATCGGCGCCACGAAGTACGGATCAAAGTCAGCAATCGTTTTTCTGAGCCATTCAGTCTTCATCACGCACCTCCATCGCATGAGCGTGAGCCGTCAGGCCTTCCGCTTTGGCGAAAATCTGGACCTTCTTGGAAATCTTCTGGAAGGCCTCTTTATTATACATTTCTACGCTGCTGTGCTTGACGAAATCATAAACACCGAGCGGCGAGGAGAAAGCAGCGGTACCGGAAGTCGGAAGCGTGTGGTTCGGACCAGCCATGTAGTCACCGAGCGGTTCGGAGGTGTATTTTCCGAGGAAAATTGCACCTGCATTATAAATGAGCGGCAGATACTGCTTCGGATCCGGCAGCTCGACTTCCAGATGCTCCGGCGCGATCTTATTCACGATGTCGAAGCACTGTGCCGCATCCTTGCAGAGGAAAGCCTTCGCATAGTCATCGACGGAACTCTTCATGATCTCATAGCGGGAGAGCTCTTTCATCTGGCGCTCCATCTCCGCTTCGACCTTCTTACCAAAGTCTGCATCCGGCGTGATGAGGAAGACAGCCGCGCGCGGGTCATGCTCTGCCTGCGACAAGAGGTCGGCTGCGATCCATGTCGGATCCGCGCTGGCATCTGCCACGCAGCACACCTCGGATGGGCCTGCGATCATGTCGATGCCGACCGTACCAAAGACGAGACGTTTCGCCATAGCGACGAAGGCATTGCCCGGTCCTACGATCTTGAAGACCGGCTCGACAGACTCCGTACCGTATGCCAGCATCGCAATGCCCTGCGCACCGCCGACCTTATAGATCTCCTTTATGCCAGCCACGTAAGCAGCTGCCAGAATATTCGGATTCACCTTGCCATCCTTCCCTGGCGGTGTCGTCATGGCGACCGAAGGGCAGCCCGCCACGAGTGCCGGTACCGTATCCATGAGTACGGTCGACGGATAGGCCGCGCGGCCGCCAGGTACATAGACGCCGACACGCTGGATCGGAAGAAACTGTTCCCCGAGCTCCACGCCATCTCTGAAATTCTTTGTCCAAGACTTTCTTACCTGTTCCTTGTGGAATGTCTCGATATTCGCTTTTGCTTCTTTCAGAACTTCCAGAAATTCCGGCGTCACCTGCGCGAGGGCTTCCTGCTTCTCTTCTTCCGTCACGCGGAAATCGGAGGGCTCTACCCCATCGAATTTCTTCGTCAGCTCACGGATGGCATCATCTCCCCCATCTCTGACCTTTTCCAGAATGGCAGAGACGGATTTCTCCAGCTCTTCCGACAAATTCACATTGCGGTTCGTCAATGTGCGTACTTCTCTCAAAGTAAAACCTTTTTCAGGTACTGTGATCCATTCCATGATATGATTATCCTTCTTTCAGTATATAAGTTGGCGGGTTCAAGGTTCAGGGTGAGCCCCCGGGCGGGATGCCCTTTGATTGCGTGCGAAAGAGGGGGCGGGTTCTGTAGTTTCTACGGGTTCAAAGGGGTTGGTGCAGCGCAAATAATAATGAAGCGCCGCGGAGTTTTGATAGCGCTTCGCGCTGTCGTCATTTCGAGCGTAGCCGAGAAATCTATATTGCAGAACGCTCATTGCCTGATGTAAGGCAGCACCAAGACATCGTTTCCCCTCAGCGCATACACGCTGATTTCCGCAGTGCCGTAGAGATCCCTCGGCTACGCTCGGGATGACGATGCCGGAGAATCCCAGTCACCAGTCGCTAGTCACTCCTAATCTCCAATTCCTAATCCCTAGCTACTAGTCATCAGCCACCAGTTACTCATTTAACCAACGCCATAAACTCTGCCATTTCCTTCTGCTTCATTTTATACGATACCTTATTACAGATGAGGCGGGCGGAGAAATCCATGAAGTAATCATACGCTTCGAGGCCATTCTCGCGAAGCGTCGTCCCCGTTTCCACGATATCAACGATGACATCCGAGAGGCCAACGAGCGGTGCCAGCTCGACCGAACCATTCAGCTTGATGATATCGATGGGTTGGAAGCGATCTGCGAAATATTTTCGAGCGATGGACGGATACTTCGAAGCCACCGTCAGGATCCGCTTCTGCATGACCTTCTGATTTCCCTTGATACCAGACACCGCCATGCGGCAGCGGCCGATCCCAAGATCCAGCACCTCATAGACATCCTCTTCCCCGTCCTCCATGAGGACATCCTTCCCGACGATGCCGGCATCAGCTGCCCCGCGGCGCACATACACCGCCACATCCGGGCTCTTCACCAGCGTCACGCGGATACGCTCCTCATCATCGGTGAAAATGAGCTTGCGGCTCTCATCCGAATAATCAGAAAAATGGAAGCCCCCCTCCGCCAGCCGTTTCATGACCGTCTTCGCGATACGCCCTTTCGCCAGTGCAATATGCAGCATACTACAGACCTCCCAATTTTTCTTCCAGCTCTTCCTTCGTGAGCGCCGCCCCCTCTAAAAGGAAACGCCCCTCTTTATAAGAAACGATCAATTTATAATCACCTCTGGCGATCGCATTCGTACTCGCGACCCCCATCACCGAGTAGCCCTTCTTGCGCCAGTCCATGAGCGTCACGATGAGATCCCGGTCCGCCTTCTCATAGACCACCGCCAGATCGCACGAGGGTGCCATCTCTTCCAAAAGATTCGAGTCCGCCATCACTTCATAAAGCAGATTCATATTCATCCCGAAACCGCACGCCGGACGCGGCACCTGGAACTGCGCCGCCAGCGAATCATACCGCCCGCCGGAGATCAGCGAATACAGCGCGCCATCCGCATAAATACGGAAAACCAAGTCCGTATAGTATCCCATGTGCGACGTGAAGCCGAAGTCCAGCTGCACGCGATCCGCATAGCCTGCGACCGCCAGATACTCATACACCTTCTCAAGGCGGGCGAGGGCATCCGCCATCTTATGATTCAGGCAAAGACCTTCCGCACGCTTCAGCGTGTCTTCATAGCTGCCAAAGAGCCGCGGCAGTTCCAAGAGCACATCCCGCTGGATCTTCGTGATCGACAGCCGGTCAGCCAGCTTCTCAAAGGAAACGAGATTTCTCTTCTCCAGAAACTCACGCACCTGCGACAGCTCCTCCTTCGAGAGACGCAGCTCTTCGAAAAGTGCATCCATGTACGCCACGCTTCCGAGATCGATACGCATATCATGGATGCCCACCGACTCCAGGAATTCCGCCGCCATCACCATGACCTCGCCATCGCACTCCGGCGTCTCATCCCCCAGGACTTCGACCCCGCTCTGCAGGAAATACTTCCCGTGCGTCGACTTGCCATAGTATTCGCGGAAGACCATCGACACATAGCCGAATTTCAAAAGCTGCCGCGCATCCGGATACTCGCGTGACGCCGTCTTCACGAGAGGCACCGTCACATCCGGCCGCATGACCAGCACCTCCCCCTCGCTGCTGATGGTCTTGATCATCTCGCGCTGCAGCTGGGGGAAATAGGTGCCGTATGTATCGTAATCCTCAAAAGTCGGCGTCTGGATGATCTTGCATCCGTGCCGCCGCATGACGGAAACCACCGCACTTTCGATGCGGTCATAATTCTTCATTTCCTCTTCATGCACCATTTTTAAATCGTCTATTGCATGAGCCATACGAGCCCTCCTCTTTCTTCGTTATGGTTATACTTTATCACGATAAAGAGAAAAAGTAAAGAGGCTTGACGTATTTTTTACTACGCTTGTACATCATTTTCATTTCTAACGTGCGCCGCACGGCTCTTCACAAATAAAAATGCGCAGACCATAGGCCCGCGCATCCCAAACAACACGTATTTTCTTACATCATATAGAGATCCTTTTCTAAGGGATATCTCTCCAAAAGTTTCGTTAAATCCTGTCGCGCAATCAGTTTGACGCCGACTGCAGCGGCTCGTTCTTTATCGTGGCTCGTGAAATCAAGTGCATTTGTGACTACCATCCCTGAAAAATGATACCCGAGTTTTTTCTCATAAAACGGGATCGCGCTGTAGATGGCTTCCACGCTATCATGAGACAGGCTTGCCCCCATCATCTGCTGGCATCGCACCAAAAGTCCCCGCCGGGATTTCTGATCGGTTTCCACAACCACATCTACCCCGTAATTATTGGTTTGCTTCGTCTCTTCTGCCGCATAGCCGGGAATACTCGCATAGAGTTTCGCCACCATGCGTTCAAATACATCGCCTGTCACCTTATCTGTGTCTTCGATTGTCCAATATGACGCTGTGCTGCATGCAGATCCCGATTCCATGTCATTATTCCATCCTACCAGCTTATTATACATATCCTGCCCATCTACTTCGGTATCCGCGGTAGGGAAAATGACACTCTGACTCAGTGAACGCTTGTACTGCAAAAGCTGATCCAGCTTCACATCGAAGGAGTCGCCCCCTTCATACTGAGCAATCGGCAAGTACACATGCACCTCTTTTTTCTGCCCGATGCGATACACGCGATCCGTTGCCTGATCCTCCTTGGCTGGATTCCAGCAGCGACTCAAATGGATAACATGGTTCGCTGCCGTAATGTTAAAGCCGACGCCACCAGCCTCTGCAGAAAGGATCAGAATCGCAAACCCCTCCTTTTGATTGAAGGCATCCACGATCTGCTGTCGCTTCAGGCCTATCAGTTCTCCATTGATGGGCGGCTGAATGGAAATCCCGAATGCCTTTTCCAGAAAACGCTTCAGGATGCGCTGCATTTTTCGGCTCGTCACAAAGATCAGTACTTTTTCTTTTCTGGCTTTGATATTCACCAGGGCCTGAAATGTCGCCTTCAACCGCGCTGACATATTAAAAAAAGCATCGACACTCATATTTTCAAACGTACTATCCGCATATGAAGTCAGATGCGGGCAAAGCGATGTATCTCGAAGCATCGCAATCACTTTCAGGATATCTCCTTTTTTCTTCTTTCCTTTCTTTGCGAAATCGATTATTTTTTCATACGCTTCTCTCTGCACAGGAGGCATCAGCACAGGTTTCGGTATGACCTCTTTATGCGGCAGTCCTTCCAGGTAGTCAGTCTTCTGCCGCCTGAGGAAAATCGGCTGAAGCTCTTGTTCCAATTTCTTTCCCAGCGCTTCCTGTCCAGCCATATCTCCTTGCAGTTTCTTCAGTTGGTTTTGGTAGGTGTTACAGAAATTCTTCAAATCCCGCAAACGTCCTGGCTCTACGAAATCCATGATACTCCACAGATCCACCCATGCGTTCTCGACAGGCGTCCCTGTGATAGCGATTGCAAAATCATATTTCATGGATTTCACTGCATTCGTGATGAGTGTCACTGGGTTTTTGATCTTCTGCGCTTCATCAAGCACCATGAATGACCAATCAATACAACCAAAGCTGATATCGTAATTACGAAGCGTTTCATAAGAAGTCAATACAATCCTGTTCTTTGCCACCGGAGAAAAATCAAGGCGCAGATCATGCCCTCTTTTGAAATCTCTGAAACTATTTCCATACAGGGGGACTATCTCTTCAAAAACGCCTTCTTTCACAAAGTGAATGAATTCGCTTTCCCAATTTGCCAAGAGCGATACCGGGGCCACCACCAAAACAGAGTTCATGTCTTTTTCACCATAGGCATTCTTGATTCCGGAAATCAATCCCAAAACCTGCATGGTTTTGCCAAGCCCCATGTCATCGGCGAGAAGTACCCCCTGATACCCTGCCTTCCAGTTTTGTGCCATCCAGCGAATGCCCTCTTTCTGATAGGAAAAAGGCACTACGTCATCTTTGAAGCCGGATAATACCTGCTCCATCGACAAATCCGCGCCCAATTTTTGAAAACGCGCCTCTCTTCGCTTCTGCCTCCTCTGCTCATTTGCCTGCTCGTAGCCTACACTTTCGGCATTTTCTTCACTGATCAGGTTTCCTCTATCTTCCTTTGGCTTCTCTCCGTCTGCGCTGCCAGCGGTGCTATCTGTTACGTCATCCTTCCCCGCTCGTCCCCCCAAAGCTCCCTTCCGCAAACCTTCGCCTTGCTCCTTATACTTCATCACCTTCTCAATGAAAGCACTAGTAAGTTTGTACGTTTTTCCTTGATAAGAAATCGAAGACTGGCCATTTACCAGAGCATTCTTGATCAATTCTTTGAGAATCGCCACATTTTCATCAGTCACTTCCGGTTCGTCAAGCTCATCAATCCCGTCAAGATCTTCTCTTCCTACACTCCCTTCCTCCGGCAGCCAGCCGCCTTCTATTCCTTTGAGGTAAGGATAATTTTTTGCGATAAAAGCTCCATACTCAATCACACGATCCGAGTACTCACTCCGATCAAAGCGAAATGGAGCTCCGGTAAAAACACTTTGTGGAGACAGAAGCAAGGTTTTGGCCTGCTCCTTTGTCAGTTTCCGGGCCTTCTTGATCTGCTGCAATCCATCTTGCTGCTCCTGATCAAATACGTAATAGGTACGATCTTTCCCCATGTACGACCGCTGCGCTTTGCTCCCGTTTTTAAACTTGCGTCCAAATTCACTGGCATCCTTCTCCCCATAAGGACTGCCATCAGCATTCAAAATGACGGGAGAGGCATAATATGTACCATCCGTATCTTCTTTTACCGAGATACTTAAATAATCAGGTGCCACTACATCGATCTTTTCCAAAAACGGATCGAGTCTGGCGTCAATCTTTTTGGCATTCTCCTTGATGAGTGCCACATATCGCAGGCTGCAAGCTAAGATTTTCTCTCGCTCTTTCAATCGACCAATCTCAGCATTACATGACGATGCACTTTTCAAGATGGCATACTGCGCCTCACTGCACATATAACAGCACCCGGGACGAATATCTATATAGGAGCCAATCACTTCCGGATTCATGAAATATGTCCCATCCGCTTTTTGAAAATTCACTTTCAAGCGGAAACTGTTATTCTGCGGCAGACCTTCTTTCCCTACAAACAACGGATAGGGAAATATGGGAGGCAGCGTCAAGAGCTCCCTTTCATCACGCGAAAAAGAGACAGCTGTCTCGTGAGAGATCCGATAGGAATCTCCCACCTTCACTGCCTTCCCTTCCATTTCCAACATATCCAGTTCTGTATGGATATCTTCCCACTGGGGGCTATCCCCCTCCCAATGAAAATGGTATCCCTCTTCGCTGCAAGTCCAGTAGGATATATTCATGGCTATACCTTCACCTTCCATTGCTGTTCCTCTCTCCAAATGCCGCAATAATCATAAATCCAGTCTCTCACCTTAGGCTGCCAACTCGGTCCTCTCCCCCTCGGATTGGTATGAACAAACTCCTTCTCTGTATCTGAATTTATTAAATGGCTGTAAGGAATCGTACGGTGTCCCTGAGCAAAAATCTGGATTGGTGATTTTTCGCGGCTATAGATACGAAGCTTTCCGTTATAACTGACCTCTATAAAAGTATACTGTCCTATTGTAAATACCAAGAGACTCGTGTCAGAAGATTTTCCTTCCAGATAATCATATGCCATTAGCTTGCTCTTCTCCTCTTTTGGCCGGTCATTCAGCATGAGCTTTGCCTTTTGGCCTATGATGATGCGGGAAGCACGTATTTCATCCATGTACGCGCTCCAAAAATCCTGCCTGTACTTCCACTTGGCATCTGCAGTACTCGCAATAATATGAAAGAATACAGCAAAGTCATTTTTGACCAGCCAATGCAAGAAAATTTCCTTTGCTTCTTCTTCCACGTATAGCCAAGCCGTATCATTCCCTCTCGGATCTCCCATGTACCGAAAAATAAGCTGCATCAACCAATTCTTCGCACTGTCACTGCCTTCTTCGTCCACATTGATGATGACAGGTCCCACCACCTGGGGAACCAGTCCTTTGTAAACCTGATCTTTCGTCAAATTTTCAAGAAGCACCTGCTTGGCATCCAATCCAATATCCATTTGAAACGCTTTCACTATAGCAGCTTTTACAAAATTGCTTCCAGATAACGTGGGAGGAAAAGACAATGTTTTGAGTGCGTCACGGAGATTTCCTTCGGAGAAGAATTCTGCCATTTGCGAGACACCATCTTTGGCAAGAAGCTGCGGGAAATCCTGCAGAAAATGGATACTTCTTCCCATCCTGTCATTTCTCTGCATTTGTTTCCAAAGCACGGTACGTATCCATTCCGTCTTGCTTTCTTTCGGCTCATAGCCACGAAAATAAGCAAAAAGCAACCGCCGAAAACAACTCGTTTTATCTAAATCCACCTGACGCAAAGCAAATTTAGCAACTGGCATGGATAACTCAGGAGAGAATATGACGAAAGGAAGATTTCTGATTTCCCTTCGCGTAAACTCTTCTTGACTTCCCTGGTACATACGTTCTGTCTTTTTTTACCAGCACTTGTAGATCCAAGGGGTCCACCTGGATCATCTTATCTGCCTTCTCTCTGAGTTTTCTAAGCACCGTTTCTATCTGAGGAAGGCAGAGCGTAATCCACTGTTCTTTGCTTTCTCTCGCTTGACGGCTCAAAGTGTTCGCTTTCCTGTTGAGCCTAGCAATGCTTTGACTTAATTCACTCATCCTCTTCACACCCATTTATCAGAATAAAATCATCATTTGGACTCATCTACCGGAGGCATCATTGTAAATCGCAAATCAATACGCCGGTTCGCCTGCCTGCCTTCTTCTGAGTCCTCATCATATTCATCATCCACGATGGGCCGGGTATCTGCATAGCCGGAGCAAGAGAATATCGGCTGCTCATTGGCATTCTTTTCTCTATCCAGCTCCGGCACATCCCCACGCATCAGATTCCATGTATTGATGGCTCTCTTCGTAGACAGCTCCCAATTCGATGGAAATTCATCCGTATGAATATCCACATTGTCCGTATGCCCTTCGATAAAGACAGTTTCTACCACATTTTTATACTCTTTTTTATCGAGCAATTGGTACAAGACATCCCCCAGATTCCGGATGACCTGCTGCCCTTCTTCTTTGACATCGGCTTCTCCCTGTGCAAAAAGTGCGCCTTCCGGAATACGGAGAACCCCCTGCTTCTTATCGATCTTAACAGAGATTCCCCGCTCACTCATCTCCTCTTGGATTTCTTCAAGCAGCTGGTCTCTTTTGGCATTGTTTCCCATATATTGATCTTTTACCTGCCCCAAATTCAGCATGAAGTAGCAGACCGCCAAGATGAAAACAGAGAGCATCCCTGCCATAAGATCACTGATGGACAGGTTAAAGGCATTTTCATGATTTTCCTGCATTTGTGTATTTCCACGAGTTCTTCGCATAGTGAACTTTTACCTCGATTATCTCATTTGCTTAATGGCATCTGTCAAATCTTCAATGTTCTCATTTACATCCCCCGTCACGCCGGCCAATGTATTGACCGCCTCCGAAATCGTATTATCAAATTCTTTCAGCTTCTTTATCAGGCCCTCATTGGTGGCTTCGTTATATTTCTGCATCCCATCATCCAGCTGTGCAAAAGCTTTCTCCAACTCTCCGCTGACACCTTTGAAACGGGCTTCGTAGGCAGTCCAAGAGTTCCTCGCCTCTTCCAGTGCGCTTTTTACATACAGAGAAGATTCCATATAATCGTCGGAAATCTTCTGCATCGACTCTGCTACGCTCTTTGCATCCGCCTGCTGCTTTGTGATAGACTGCGCCAGCACCTGCACACCGCTGTCCAGTGAAGCAGCTGCCTGCTGCAGAGGCTCGGCTGCCTTTTGTAAAGGTTCTGCCGCTGTTTTCAATTTCATAGAAACATCATCCGCCGCTTCTACGAATACCTTGGCGGTCTTGCCCGCCGCCTCTACCGTCTTACCAGCCGCATTCACTACATTCCCAGAAGAGGACACCGCCTGCCGCATCTGATCGAGCGTTTCCTGCATATGTTTTTCATGTGTATCCATCATAGACTGCATCTGCTGCATCTGATCAGCAATTTCCGCCATGAGTTCCTTGACACTGGCATTGATAACGCCCAGATTTTCTTTCGTCTGGTCAGCACTGTCTATAGCAAATTTCCCAATGATCGACTGCATCTGCTGCATCTGGCCGCCAATCCCCGCCATAAGTTCCTTGACACTGGCATTGATAGCGCCCAGATTTTCTTTCGTCTGGTCAGCACTGTCTTTAGCGATTTCCCCAATTTCTGTGCGCTGTTCCTTCGCACTCGCTGCCATCTCGTCAAAAATATCCTTCATGGTCGTTTTCATCTCTTCCATGAGAGCTGTCATCCTCTGAATATTTTTATCCGTCTCTTCCGTCTGTTTATTCGCCATGCCTTCCATGGTCTCATTCATTTTGGAAATCGCCTCATTCAACGCATCCAGCGTTTTCTGATTGGCTTCCGAAGAGGCCTTCGTCGAGCGGTCCAGAATGTCCCGAATTCCTTCAGCAAGAGATGCAATATCGGAAGACAAGTTCTTCAGCGAATTTCCTAATTCTTCTGCCCCCTGACCAACACCTTTTTTCAGAACATCCCCCAGCTGGTCAAAACCGCCAATTACAAGGGAATTGGTATTGGACGAAATCTGCATCAGCTGTTCAGTTTGCTTATCCTGTCTTTCTGAAAGTCCCGCAAGCATAGTATCCAGATTGCCCTTCATGGCACTATCCATCTTCTCCGCCAGCTGATCCAACACATCCGGCAGGTGATCGCAAATAGAGATAGCCATATCTGTGCTGAGCTGTTCCATCGCTGCCCGCTGCGCCCGGCTTTCTGCCAGCTCTTCGAGCAGGATCTCTTCCACGCTTTTGCGAATGAAGACCTGATCCAGTGCATCAGTAAAACGGGAAACCGCATCGCCAAACCTTTTCATATTCTGACTATGCCACACGCCAAATACAATAGCGCTCACAATACCGAAAATAGATGTCACAAACGCAGTACTCATCCCGCCAAGAAGACCACTGATACTGGAAGAAAGCGCGCCAGTACTGCTGGTATCTACACCTGCCAGACCAATAGTCAACCCTATAAAAGTACCTAAAATGCCGATACCGGTAAAAGTCCCCGCTAACCCCGACCAAAGTCCGCCTTTCATGCCCTCGGTAAATGCTGCAACTGAAAAATAGGACTCAGATTCAACAGTCGAATACTTCTCTAGCCCATCGTTTCCGGGGATAGAAATCAGTGTCCGCTGATACTTTCTCCAAATCCCCTTTATGAGATCACTATTCTCCATTTCCTGAGATAATGACTCAAAATAAACATGTCAAGCATTTTTGAAAATGTCCCGAAAAAAGCATTTTATTAGCCCCATATT
>ERZ779855.1422-NODE-1422-length-16004-cov-2.047276_pt1 | contig 16004 bp, 10 predicted proteins | sample MGYA00511370_ERZ779855 | MGnify/ENA primary metagenome ERZ779855 (study PRJEB29588, sample SAMEA1967319) | human gut metagenome | biome: human gut; feature: human-associated habitat; material: faeces | place: Denmark | collected 2008/2010 ...
GACGGTCAACCAGTTCGGAACCTTTGACATGAAGGCGGCCAGGACCGGGAAGGACAGTTCCATCCAGCGCATGGTGCGCCTCGTCCAATCCGCAGATGCGGGGAAGGCTAAAATCGTGAGGCTGGCGGACCGCTGGGCCACCTGGATCATTGCCATTGCCCTGGTTTCCGCAGGGGGGACCTGGATGGCCACGGGCGAATTGATTCGCGCCGTTACCATTCTGGTGGTATTCTGCCCCTGTGCGCTTGTGCTGGCAACTCCCACGGCGGTCATGGCCGCCATCGGGAACGCCACCAGGCATGGCTTTCTGGTGCGGGAAGGGGATGCCCTGGAACGCCTGTCCTGCGTGTCCCATCTCACTTTCGACAAGACGGGCACGCTTACCTGCGGTGCTCCGCGCGTGGCGGCCGTGCGCAGTTTCCTGCCGGAGCTCCCGGAACAGGAACTTTACAGATATGCCGCCTGTGCGGAACTGCGTTCTGAACATCCTCTGGGCAAGGCGATTGTCCGCTGTTACCGGAAAGATTCAGTGCGGGAACTTCCCCAACCGGAACAATTCCGCATGATTCCCGGCAGGGGAGTACGGGCTGTGGCGCAGGGAAAGGAACTTCTGGCCGGCAACCTGGAATTGTTCAGGGAAAACGGGGTGGAGCTGTCCGATGAGGCCAGACGTGTGGCGGAACGGTATCAGGAGGAGGGGTGCTCCGTGATTTTCATAGGAATGGACCGGCAGGCCGCAGGGTTGATCGCCCTGTCGGATACCTTGCGGGAGAATGCCGTAGCTACCATCCGGGAAGTACGGGATGCCGGAGTGGTTCCCGTATTGCTGACCGGGGACCATGGGAATGCCGCCGCGCGTGTCGCCGGACAACTGGGGATTGACCTGGTTTGCGCGGAATGCCTGCCGGAGGACAAATTCAACTGGATTGACGCGTGCCAGAAAGAGCGGAACCGTGTGTGCATGGTTGGGGACGGAATCAATGATGCCCTTGCCTTGAAAACCTCTCATGCGGGAATTGCCATGGGCGGCATAGGAAGTGACATTGCCGTGGATGCCGCAGATATTGTCCTGGTCAATGACGATATCCGGGAACTGCCCCATCTGCTCCGTCTGTCAAGGCGCATGATGGGGACCATCAAGTGCAACCTGACCTTCTCTATGGCCCTGAACTTCGCCGCTATTCTTCTGGCCATCACTGGCGTCCTCAATCCCGTCGTCGGCGCACTGGTTCACAATGCGGGCTCCGTCGTCGTGATCGCCAACTCCGTTTTTCTGCTGAAATGGAGGAGGAAAAACGCGTGAATCCGCCTGGAGGGTAGAGAAACTTCCCCGTGTTGATTGCCGGGAGGGAACGGAGTCCGTCTTTTTGACGCTCCGGTTTCACCGCGCCGGGCTGGAAAACGCTTGGATGAAGAGAAAGTCCGTGTTATTCTTTTTCCAGTTCGGCAGGGGTGCCCAAATAAAGGCTGAGATTGCAGGAACGGCATGCTGTTCCCGCAGAACCCTTCAAACCTGATGCGAATAATTCCGCCGCAGAGAGTTCGATTGAACGGGCTTGTCCTGTTTTTCGGGGAGGTTTCGTTTCCGCTGTTCCCCTGCCGGAACAGAACAGCATTCATCCCATGAACGATACCTCCAATTTGTCTTATCCCGGTTCCCGCCGCATTTATGTTCCGGGCCGTCTGTACCAGGATGTTCGGGTTCCCATGAGGGAAATCATTTTGGGCGATACCTTGTTGCCCGACGGCACCGCCCACCCTAATGACCCGGTGCGCGTGTACGATTGCTCCGGCCCCTGGGGGGACGCTGCTTATGAGGGAACTGCGGAGGAGGGGCTTCCCTCCCTGCGTGCCGCCTGGATACGGGCCCGCGGGGATGTGAAAGAGGATGTGGGGCACGAGCGCACCCTGCGTGCTGCGGGCAAGACGCCTGTGACACAGCGTTATTACGCCCAACAGGGCGTCATTACGCCGGAAATGGAATTTGTCGCCATCCGGGAAAATCTGGGCAGGGAACAGGCTTTCAAGGCGATATACGACCGCTATCCGAATGCCAAGAGCCGCCCGGACGAAGCAGCGGAAGCCCTGGAAACGCTCACCATGATGCCGCGTCCGTCCGAATTGGAGGCGCAGGAGGGATTTGGGCCGTCCAGCATGGTGGCCCGCGACCGCCTGGATCACCAGCATGCCCCGGAACGCCGGAACGGCTGCCGCATGCCTGCCTACTTTACGCCGGAATTCGTCAGGGATGAAATTGCCTCCGGCCGTGCGCTGATTCCCGCCAACATCAATCATCCGGAATGTGAGCCGATGGCTATCGGCCGCAATTTCCTGGTAAAAATCAACGCCAACATAGGCAACTCCGCGCTGGGATCCAGCATTGAGGAGGAGGTGGAAAAGCTGCGCTGGGCCATTCACTGGGGGGCGGATACCGTTATGGACCTGTCCACCGGGAAGAATATCCACGCGACGAGGGAATGGATTTTAAGAAACTCCCCTGTCCCCATCGGTACTGTTCCCATTTACCAGGCTCTGGAAAAGGTGGGAGGAAAGGTGTCTGACCTGAGTTGGGAGGTTTTTCGCGATACCCTGCTTGAACAGGCCCGCCAGGGCGTGGACTATGTGACGGTGCACGCCGCCCTTCTGCTCAGGTTCGTGAACCATACGGCGCGGCGCATGACGGGCATCGTTTCCCGCGGCGGTTCCATCATGGCGCAGTGGAGCATGATCCACGAACAGGAAAATTTCCTTTATTCCCATTGGGATGAAATTTGTTCCATTCTGGCGGCTTACGATATTGCCGTCTCCATCGGGGATGGCCTGCGGCCCGGTTCCGTGGCGGACGCCAACGACTTCGCCCAGCTGGCGGAGCTGGAAGTGCAGGGGGATTTGACCATGCGCGCGTGGAAAGCGGGCGTGCAGGTCATGAATGAAGGCCCCGGCCACGTTCCCATGCACCTTATTAGGGAGAACATGAGCAAGCAGCTGGAATGGTGCATGGAAGCGCCCTTTTACACGCTGGGGCCGCTGGTAACGGACATCGCCCCCGGTTACGACCATATTACCGGAGCTATCGGAGGGGCGATTATCGGCCAGCTTGGCTGCGCCATGCTTTGCTATGTAACCAGAAAAGAGCATCTGGGGCTTCCTGACCGGGAGGATGTGAGGGAAGGCGTGGTTGCCTACAAGCTGGCGGCCCACGCCGCAGACCTGGCGAAGGGGCATCCATCCGCGCAATGGAGGGATAATGCCCTGGCCCAGGCCAGGTTTGAATTCCGCTGGGAGGATCAGTTCAACCTTTCCCTGGATCCGCAAAAGGCCCGGTCCTTCCATGACCTGACGCTTCCCCATGCCAACGCCAAAAAAGCCCATTTCTGTTCCATGTGCGGTCCGGACTTCTGCGCCATGCGCCTGAGCCAGAATATCCGCCGCCGCTCACAGCAATAGGCGTCTTTTCTCCGGCATTTCGGGGGGCTTGCGGTTCCGTGGGGGGCCAGCTCTTAAAAAAGAATGACAAGCCCCGGTATCCTGCTATAGTACGGTTAAGATGAGAAATTCATTTTTTCCTGCAATTGGTGTTCTTTCCTTGGCCTCCGCTTTGATTTGTTCCGCGTCTTCCTCCTGGGAGACTGATTGGAATAAAGCGCTGGAGAAGGCCGGAAAGGGCGGACATCCTGTGCTGGCTGATTTTACCGGTTCCGACTGGTGTCCCGGATGCATTCACCTGCGCAAAAATATTTTTGACACGGATGCGTTCGCCAAATATGCGGCGGATCATCAATTCGTGCTGCTGGAACTGGATTTCCCCAAGGCTGCCGGGAAAATGCCGCCGGAACAGTTAAAATTCCATGAAGAGCTGATGCGGCGTTATGGCGTTTCCTCGTTCCCATCCGTTCTGTTGATGGAAGGAAATGGCGCTCCCTACGCTAAAATAGTGGGTGCCACCAGAACTCCGGAGGAATATCTGAAAAAACTGGAGGCTGCCGGAGAAACGAGGAGGAAGTTGAAAGAGGCCGTAGCGGCGGCCCAACCATTGAAAGGAAAGGAAAAACTGGAGCAACTGGTTAAGGCCTTGAACGTGCTTCCGGAAGATTTGCAGCCTTTCCAGAAGGGGTTGATTGCAGAAATTTCCGCTCTGGACCCGGAGGACAAATACGGTTTTGCAAAGAAGTCTGAAAAAGCCGCAGCCATGGAGAAGCAGCGGCTTATGTGGGAACAGTTCTGCCAAAAATATTCGGGGAGGCTCTCCGCAGAAGAAACGCGCGCCGGCCGGGAGGAAGCATTGCAGATGTTGGAAAAAAAGGATACGCTTCCTCCCATCCGCCTGAAGATCGCCAAATATATCAGTGATGGATATACCTTGGAACGTAATTTGCCCAAAGCTTTGGAATACCTGGAAATTGCCCGTGATGCCGATCCGGAGTCTCAAGCCGCCAAAAAACTGGAACCGTGGATTGACAATATGCGGAAACATATCAATCAGGAGAAGTAAAAATTGTTCCGAAAGGCATGGCCGTCTTCCGTCGAAGGGGGAGGGCCATGCCTTTCCGTTTTTTATTTTAAACAAAAAAACAGGGCTGTTGCGCTATGGCTGATGAAGGAACCGAATGTACGGATGCAGAAATGAATACGCCGGCTTACGTCAGGAATGAGGAGGTTGATGAAGAAAGCAGCCATTTGCTGAGTTGGGATGAGTGGCTGCGGGAACATGCTTCCCAGCTGCTTCTGTTTGCACGCCAGCAGTCCCGCTCACCGGAAGATGCGGAGGATATACTTCAGGATGCCCTGGTGCGTTTGGCTCGCAAGGAGGCTTCCGGGGAATTTGTGGGTGGGCAGGAGGCGTGGCTTTCCTATGTCTTTGCCTCCATCCGGCGTCTGGCGGTGGATTATGGCCGCAAATCCGACCGTCGCCAGAAAAGGGAGGATGAAGCCTGCGCCTCTGAACGGGACGAAGATGTTTATACGGACCCCTGGTTTTCCAGTGCTGCGGCAGATGAGGAACTCAAACAGTTCATGGAAATGCAGCTCAGGAAGCTCCCTTCCAAATTCTCCGAGGTCATTGTCTTGAAAATATGGGGGGAACAAACTTTTCAGCAAATTGCGGAAACGCTGGAAATTTCGCAGAATACGGCGGCGAGCCGGTACCGTTACGGTATTGACTTGCTCCGCAGGGCTTTGAGAAATAAAAAGAATCAATTCTAATGCCGCTCTACCCTTATGAACCATGAAACAACATCATCCGCCGCAGGGGAGGAAGACGGCGGTACTGCCGTCCTGCAGCCCCTTCCCGTATCTGATGAACTGATTTCCCGGCTGGCCGGAAAGTGTGAGGAAATCTTCCCTTTGGAGAGCCGTTTCCGGCGTGATGAAATCTCCGATGATGAAATTCATGAGATGGAATCCCTTTTGAAACGTTTTCGGCCCTCTCCGGCAAAAGTCCTGTTCAGGGAACAATGCTGTGCCCTGATGTGTGCGGAATCCGAACATGAGATGGAAACCCGGTTGAAAAGGCTTTCCGCTTCTTCCATGTTGGAATTTTCCGTCTGTAAAATGGCGCAAGCCATGAATTGCGCCAGTGATGAAAAACGGGAAAAAGCGCTGAACATCCCCCTGTGGCGGCGTTGTGCCTGTATTTCCGGCATTTCCGCGGCTGCCGTTGTGGGGGCCGTCATGCTGGTTCAACATGCTCTGGTGGCGCCCGTAGGGACGGTGGCAGCCGGAAATGCCGGGGAAGTTCCCTCGGAAAAGGCTGAAACTCCTGTGATTCCCGGTGAAAAGCGGGAGTTGCTCCGGACGCCCACCCTTTTTGAATTGCAGGGAGGGGATGAGCGCGTGCCTGTGATTGCTCCCGCCGTTATCCGCAAAATTCTTCCTGAAAAGGAATATTAAAAATTGCGGTGCATGAATATCGCCGGAATTGTGCGATCTGCTGCGGCATTGCGGCTTTCCTTGGCAGGCAGGAAAGATGCCTAGCGTTTTCCGGTGTTCTGCGGCGAAGGATGCCGTCCCGGAAGCGGCGAAAAAAATGCACAAATTTTGAACATTGTATGGACAGATGCTGTATATTATCTCACATGGATATGAAAACCTGTATCTTTCTGACATTGGGATTGCTGGTAGGTTCGGGCTCCGGATATTCCATTGACCGGCCCGCAGGAAGTACGGACAACCTTCAGCCGCCTCCTCTGACGCCGTACGCGCATCAGGTGAAGCCGCTCCCCTCTTCCAAACCGGCCAGACTGGGAATTGTTCCGGGCACGGTGCCTCAAGCGCTCGTTGCGCAGCTGGAGCTTAGCGGATTCCCCGGAGTGCTGGTGACCAAAGTGATGCCGGACAGCCCCGCCGCCAAGGCCGGGCTCCAGGAAAATGACGTCATGGTCAAGCTGGGGGATGTCTCCCTTTCCGGTCCGCAGTCTGTGACGGAAGCCCTGTCTGAAAAAGTGCCTGGAGACAGGATTACGGCTGTATTTTACCGGAAAGGAAAGAGGGAGACTGTTGAAATTACCCTGGATGGGGGAACGCTTTCCGCTGAAGAAATACTGGCGGCCCAGGGGGATCCCCGCACGCAGCCCCGCGCAGTTCCTTCCGTCCGGCGTCAGACGGCGCCTTTTTCCGGAATGGCTGCACGGCCTAATCTCCCCCAGCGTATTCTGGATATGCAGCAGATGATGGATGAGTTTTTGAAGGATTCCGCCATGGATGATTACCGGATGGACGACATCATCGGCCGGATGAACCTGACTCCCGGCGCGGCGCAGATGCTCCGGAGCTTGCAGGGACTTCATCAAATGCCCATGCCTCCCATGGGCAAGGTTTCCGGAGGGGGCCAGAGCATGTCTTCCGTCCGGATGTCGGATGCCAACGGGACTATCGTGGTTTCTTCCAATTCCCGGACGGGAACCACAGTTCATGTGACGGACTCTGCGGGAAAGGTTCTGTATTCCGGCCCCTACAATACGCAGGAGGAAAAATCCGCCGTGCCGGAAGCCGTCAGGGAACGCTTGAAAAACATAGAAACCAATTTCTGCTTTTAACGGCTTCATGAAATAGCGGAGAAATTCGTATTCATGAAGTTGACGACAGCTGCCCCGTGCGGGGCAGCTTTTTTATTACGTGGAAGAAGAGGGGAAAGCTGTGTTGATGCGGCTGATGAAAATAATGACGGGCAGAAGGAAAGGAAAATCATGGAAATGCGTATCCTTTAACAAAATAGACCGCTTCATGGTTAAGTGCAGGTGTTGGGAAAACGGCGGTTTTTTCAGGCTGCCCGTTTTCTGGCGGCGGTCTTTTCACAAAGAACGACATGAATGGTTTTATTTTTATTTTGTGGATGCTTTGCTGCGCTTCTTGGAGCCTGGGAGCGGATATATTTGTTTCTCCTGACGGAGATGACGCTCATGCGGGGACGGAAGAATTTCCGATGCGTTCCGTGGAGGCCGCTGTGCGGAAGGCCGGGCAAGGGCATTACGGAAAAGGCTGCCAGATTATCCTGGCCGACGGTATTTATCACCTGGAGGAACCGCTGCTCCTGCGTCCGGTTCATTCCGGTCTGACTATTCGTGCCAAGAATCCGCATAAGGCGGTATTGAGCGGTGCTCAGCCCTTTGTTGCGGACTGGAAGCCCTTCCGTGATGGGATCATGAGAACTTCCGTGCCCTCCGGACTGGAAATGGACGTATTATTGGTCAACGGCAAACCCATGCACATGGCCAGGTATCCCAACGCAACTCCCGGAGAACGCATTTTCCAGGGAACGGCCCCGGACGCGGACGCTCCGGAACGGGTAGCCCGCTGGAAAAATCCGGCGGGTGCGTATCTGCATGCCCTTCATCATCGCATGTGGGGAGACATGCACTTCCGCATTGCGGGGAAGAATGGAAATACACTGGTCAAGCAGGGGGGCTGGCAGAATAACCGTCCCTCTCCGCCGCACGAAAAATATAAATTTGTAGAGAATGTTTTTGAGGAACTGGATGCTCCCGGAGAATGGTATCTGGACAGAAAGGAACATATCCTTTACCTGTATCCGGAACAGGGAACGGACCTGGCTGCAGCCAGACTAGAAGCCGGCGGCCTGGAAGAACTGGTCAAAATCCAGGGGGAAGGCTCATCCCCCGTCAGGAACGTGACACTCCGGGATCTGGTGCTGCCTGGAACGCGGCGAACCTTCATGGAAACCCGGGAGCCCCTGCTGAGAAGTCACTGGCCCATTTTCAGAAGCGGAGCCGTACTCTTGCGGGGAACGGAGGGGTGCCGCATTCTCTCCTGCGAATTTGCCAGGTTGGGTGGAACAGCCGTTTTTGTGGACGGGAATAATGAAAATCTTCTGGTGCGGTCCTGTTATATCCATGACATAGGTTCCAACGGCGTAGCGTTTGTGGGGGACCGTTCCTGCTACCGGGGACCGAAGAATTATCGGGAAGCCAAAGGAATGTCCTTGGAGGGAATCGACAGGGTTCCGGGACCTCGAAACAATGAATTTCCCAGGAACTGCATGGTGGATGATTGCCTGATCACCCGGACGGGGCTGGTGGAAAAGCAGACTGCCGGAGTGCAGATATCCCTGGCCCGGGAAATTACCGTCAGAAATTGTTCCATCTACGAACTTCCCCGGGCGGGTATCAACATAGGGGAGGGGGCTTTCGGCGGCCATGTGATTGAATACAATGACGTTTTTGATACCGTTAGGGAAACCAGCGACCATGGTTCGTTCAACTCCTGGGGACGGGACAGATTCTGGGTCCGGGACCAGATGGCGCTGAGCCAGGACAAGGACGTCGTCCTGCTGGATATCCGGCAGCCTAATATCATCAGGAACAACCGCTGGCGCTGCGATCACGGATGGGATGTGGACCTGGACGACGGTTCTTCCAACTATATTATTTACAACAACCTCATGCTTTCCTCCGGCCTGAAGCTCCGGGAGGGGTTTTACCGCAAGGTTTACAACAATATTATGGTTAACAAAACCCTGTACCCGCATGTATGGTTCAGGAACAGCGGGGACGAATTTTACAATAACATTATTTTTGAAGACCGCTACCGTCCTGCCGGCAACATGGATTTTTCCCCGTGGGGAAAACTGATGGACAGGAACTTTGTGCATGTGAAGGGAATGAAAGGGGTGGAACCCGCCTCCGAACTGGCCAGGCAATCCGGCAATGACAGGCACTCCCTGAAGGGGGATGCCCTGTTCTCTGCTCCCGGTCTGGGGGATTTTTCCGTCCGGGCTTCTTCCCCCGCCCTTAAACTGGGATTCCGCAATTTTCCCATGGACCGTTTCGGCGTGCGTTCCCGGCATCTGAAAGCCCTGGCGCGAACTCCGGATATTCCTGAAGTTGCCGGGAACAGGTTGGAGAAACGGGAAACGGTGCTGGTGAAGAAACTGGGGGCGGAAGTGAGGATAGCGGAGGGCGAAGGGGATTTGTCTGTCTTTGGGCTGATGCCGGAGGATCTGGGCCGGGCGCTGGTTATTGTCAAGGTGCAGAAGGACGGCCCTTGTTCCTCTGCCGGCATTCTGCCCGGCGACGTTCTTCTGATGGCGGGCGGGAATAAGGTGGATGGAGTGGAAAAGCTCGAACGCCTGCTGCCGTCTTCCGGTAAATTAACCGTAACCGTCAGGAGAAACCAGGAAAATAGAAAGGTGGATTTGCAGTTTTGAGGATGCTTCTGGCCTCCGGAAAAAGAGGAAGCGGAAATTACAGAATTCCGGTCAACTTCCGGTAAGTTTCCAGGGCAAAGGAATCCGTCATTCCGGAAATATAATCAAGCATGTGCGCCAGGCGTGCAGCCTTCCCGCCGTTGTTCCGGGGTACGCCGGTACCCTGAAGCATGATGGCGATTTTTTGGGATTGGCCGGAGGATGGATGGTTCACCCATTCCATAAAGAAGTCGATCAATTCTCCCAGTACCTTATAACCCATGGCTTCCACTTCAATAACCTCCCTGGCCTGGTACACATTCTTGATGGCGTACTGGTACAAGCCGTTCAGCGGGGCGGCCAGTTCCGAGCTGTCTATCAGGGATTGTTCCAACCTTCCTTGCAGCAGGTCTTCCTCGTGGTTCACGAAACTGTCCACGGCGGACTGAATGCTTTTGCCGATGGCGAGCGCGCGCATATAATGGATGCAGGAATCTTTTTCCTCTTTTGCTTCCAGTTCCCGGACATAACAGAGCTGGGATTCCGTCAGGAAAGGGCTGAACAAATCCTTGGTGGAAGCAAAATCCAGAAGTCCGGAAAAATACCCGTCCTCAATATCCGCAATGCGGTAACAGATATCATCCGCAGCTTCCATCAAATACGCCAAGGGATGGCGGCTCCAGCAAAGATGTGCTGCATCAGGTGTGGAACGCGGAATCAACCCCAGATGTCCAGCCATGAAAGAAGCAGCTTCCCTTTCCTGTTCCCCGATGCCGAATTTCTTGCATTCAAGCTTGTTGGCCGCAACTATGCTGCCTTTCTTGACGGCGGAGGAATAAGATTGCGTACAGGGATATTTCATAAAGGCGCCCAAAACAGCCGCCGTCAGTTTCAGGCCGTTGCCCTCCATCGGATCTCCTGTACGTGTCAGGATGCGGAATCCCTGGGCATTCCCTTCAAAAGGCAGCTCCAGGCCGTGCCGTTTCAGGGCGGTTTCAATGGCGTCTTCACCGGAATGGCCGAAGGGCGGATTGCCGATGTCATGGGCCAGGCAGGCGGTGGAAACAATGGTGGCGACATCGGAAGGCATGATAGGAGCGGGCAGGGACCCTTTCTTCGCCAGCCACTCCCCTGCCAGCATGCCGAGGGAAGAACCGATGTGGGCTACCTCCAGGCTATGCGTCAGGCGTGTGCGCACGTAATCGTTGCGGCCCAGGGGAAAAACCTGTGTTTTGTCCTGAAGGCGGCGGAAAGCACTGGAAAACAGAATACGGCCGTAATCCCGGTCATAATTGCTGCGGTTTTTCTGTGGAGATGCCGTACTCCGATGCCTGGATCCCCAGCGCGCGTCCGACAAAAGCTGCTGCCAATTCATCATCCCTGACATGGTAAGGAAATGCTACAGGGGAATACCCGGATGTAACAGGAGAAAAATAGAGAGGGAGTTCAATAGGTCAGCATCAGCCCCACGCCCCAGTGCAGGTTCTTGTCGTAATTGGTGGAAACGCTGAGGTGTGAGGTCAGGATGTAGTGTAGGCCCACGGAATAATCCCGGTCCGTATTCAGGGAAAAGGAAAGGCGCAGGCGGGAGGTGAGCGGGATATCGTCCCGCTCCAATTGCAGGCGCACCTTTCCGTCCGTGTCAATGCGCGCATCCGCAATCAGGAGCAGGGGCAGCGTGTACCGGGCGCCCAGGGTGCCGTCCATTTCCCGGTCCTTTTTGGTGGTCTGTCGGAACATGTTGCGTTCTCCGGCCTCCCCCTTGCGGCAAGTCCAGTCCGCCCCGATGTAGGGGTAAAGCCATTGCTTCTCCCCGATATACCTGCCCAGCCTCCCTTCCGCCTCATAACCCCGCGTATCCTTGTAGCCTATTTTCCACTCTCCCTGCATGCTCCACCGGGTGCCCCCGAATTCCAGGTTCCCTATGTTCCCGTTGGTGGCGAAATCATTGTTCACGCTCAGGTACCATTTCCGGTCCATGTCGTAAACATGCTGAAGTGCCTGCATGGGGTGGGGAAGCTGAGGATTGGGGGGAGAATCCTCATACGTAAAAATCCGGCCCATGCCGCTCATCATGTGGTACAGGATATGGCAGTGGAAAAACCAGTTGCCGCGCGTTTTCTCCGCAGCGTTAAACTCAATCACCTGGGTGTCCATGGGCTGGATATCCGCTGTAAACTTGAGCGGAGAAAAATCCCCATGCCTGTTCACCAGCCGGAAAAAATGCCCGTGCAGATGCATGGGATGCCTCATCATGGTATTGTTGGTCAGGATTATGCGCACATTCTGCCCTTCCCTGATCATGATCCGGTCCGTCTCGGAAAGAGTTTTCCCGTTAATGCTCCATACGTAACGGTTCATATTACCGGTCAGCATGAAATGCAATTCCTTAACGGGCACGCCGGAAGGAAGAGTGGTGCGGGAAGGGGACTTCAGCATGTCATACGTCAGGGTGGTTCCTTCTCCGTCCTCCTGCATGTTGCCGTGTCCTCCCCCATGGGAGGAACCGGACTTCATGTCCATTATCTCCATATTTCCGGAATGGGCGGTCGGCATGCCGTGATGATGCATCTTCATATTTCCTCCCATGGTCATCATCCCGTTCATTTGCTTCATCTTTTTGAAGTAATTCAGCTTGGGAAAGGGGCGCAAAGGCTGCCTTTCCCCATGGCCCAGCCACAGGGAGGAAGACCCGGAAGTATCCTCTGCCGTCGCCTGGAACTCAAAGGCCTTGCCTGATTCCGGCACTTCCAAGATGACGTCGTAAGTTTCGGAAACCGCGATTATCATGCGGTCCACGTCAACGGGAACAACGTCTTTCCCGTCGCTGGCCACCACGCGTATTTTCCCGCCCGCATACCTCAGCCAGAAATAGGTGGAGGATGCTCCGTTGACGATGCGCAGCCTGATGCGGTCGCCGCCCCTCAGCCGGGGCAGGGAAGCCCGCGGGATGCCGTTGAGCAGAAAACATTCATAATACACGTCACTCACATCCATGGCGTTCATGCGCTTCCATTCGCTTAACAGCTTGGTTGCCATGCAGCCGGAGCGCAGGGCCTCCCAATAGCTCTGTACACTCCCCTTGCGGATGGAAAACCAGTCGGAGCCCGTGTGAAGCATTCTGTTCACCTCCTGGGGATTCTCGTTCGTCCAGTCGCTCAGTACCAGCGTATATTCCGGCAGGGCGTCCTCCGTCCTGCGTGCCGGGTCATCGGGCCGTTTGCGGACGATGAACGCTCCGTACAGGCCGCTCTGCTCCTGAAAACCGCTGTGGGAATGGTACCAGTACGTGCCGTTCTGGATGATGGGAAAAGTATAGGTATGCGTAGTGTGGGGCTTGACAGGAGCGGAAGTCAGGTACGGAACTCCATCCTGGTCATTGGGCACCAGCAAGCCGTGCCAATGGAAGGAAGTCTGCGTGTCCATCAGGTTATGCACCCGTATTACCGCAGTATCTCCCTCTGTAAAATGCAATGTGGGGCCGGGAATGCTCCCATTGATGGTCATGGCCTGGCGCGTGGCTCCGGTAAAATTGACGGGAGCGTTCCGGACATATAAATCGTATTCTACCGTTTTTGCCAGAGAAGGGGAGAAGAGTATCGGCAAGCAGCACAGGAATGGAAGAAAATGGAAGGTTCGTGTGAACATGAATGGGAAAAAGCACTGCCAGGAAAGACCTGCCTCTTGAATTTCCAGTTCAAAATGAAACGGATGTGATGTGTCATGCCCACCCTTGGCCAAATCTGCTAAATGGCGGGGCCTCCAATTCGGACGGAATAGGGCGTCTGGAATTTATTTTATGCGTCGTTTTTTAAGGAAATAGGGACGATCAGGAAAGAGGCCAGGATAAGCAGGCAGCCGATGGACAGAAGGAACATGTTGGAATGCTCCCTGAACAGTAGCAGGGAAGTCATGGCCGCCAGGGGAATCTTGAGATTGTTCATAATCGCCAGCTTTACGGGAGTTACCCGGCGCGCGCCGTAATTCCACAGGAAAAAACAGACTCCTGAAGCGATGACGCCCAAATAGGCCAGCAGCCACCATTGCACGGTTGAAATCCCCTGCCAGCAGGCCAGTCCTGACGGCAGGCCGGAAGGCAAAGTAACCAGCAGGGAGCCTGCATAGGCATAGGCGAAGCAGGATGCTTCGCTTCTCCCGAACCAGGAATTTTTCAGGGAAATGTAGGCTATCTGACCTGCCGCGAAGCAGAGGTTGGAAAGCTGGACCAGAACGATTCCTGTCAACTCCCCGTTACCGGAGGAATATCCTTTCCAGAGGATTCCCGCCCCTCCCATGGCTGCAAGAATAGCCGCCGCCAGATGGAGCGGCGGAAGATTCTTTTTCATCAGGCCGTCAATCAGAACCACATAAATCGGCGTGGTGGCTGTAAAAAGGGCAACCTGGTGGGAAGGCAGATAGTGGAAGGCAGCGATATAGAAAAGATACATCCCTCCGAACTGGACGGCGCCTATCCCCATCATCCCCACGGCATGGCTGAGGGGCGCCTTCCGGACGAAGGGGAGAAAAACGGCAAATGAACCGGCCATGCGTGCCAGTGCGACAAAGCTGGCGGGAAGTCCGGACAGGCAATTCCCCAGCAGTCCGAATGACAACGCCCAAATGAAAGACGTGAGCAGCAACGCAGGCATGCGGGCGGAAGCATATGGAGAAAGGAAAACCAAGTCAATCCCCACGGCGCAGAGCATATAGTCGGGAACATGCAAGATTACCCAAAAAACGGGGTAAGATAATGGTTCTAAACATAAAAACACCCCGAAATATTGAATTCCGGGGTGTTCAGGAAAATGGTACGCGGTACTGGTTTCGAACCAGTGACCCCTGCCGTGTGAAGGCAGTGCTCTACCCCTGAGCTAACCGTGCGCTCCAATGAAGCGAGATTCTACACGATTTTTAATCCTTTTTCTTGTTCTCCTCGAGAGTCTTCTCAACCCCTAGATTTGCAAGGAAATCAGCGCGTTCATTACCTTCGATTCCATCGTGGCCTTTTACCCAAACCCAATCAACCTCATGCGGCTTTGATGCTTCGTACAGTTTTTTCCAAAGCTCGGCATTTTTTACGGGTGAGCCGTCAGCCGTCTTCCAGCCTTTTTTAATCCAGCCGTAGATCCACGCTGTCATTCCTTGTTGAACATACTTACTATCGGTATGAAGAATTACTTTGCAAGGCTCTTTTAGGCGGCATAAAGCTTCCGTTGGAGCCGTTAATTCCATCTGGTTGTTGGTTGTGCTCAAGGCTCCGCCGCAAAGCTCAAGGACATGGCCTTTATATTTCATCCATGCGCCCCATCCGCCGGGACCCGGGTTGCCTTTGCTAGCCCCGTCAGTCCAAATTTCTACTTCTTTCATCTCTAATCTGATCACATTGAATCGGTTTTATACTCATTCGCTCTTAGGAGCAGGCCGGCGCCCCAAGAAGAAAAATTTCTTGTTCACGGCGCGCCCGACAAGCTTAAAGCCTGGCACTTCTTTGGTAGCACTGATCGCAAAAATTGCGCCGCACTGCGGCCACCAGCGATCGCCAGCCTTTTCAATCCAGGAGTCTTCCTTAATCTGAGCGGAAGAAAACGTGAGACCGTAGCATCCGAAAGCCCCTCTGTCTACATGAAATGAGAGCAAGTGAAGCCAGTCGCGCATTTGGAAAACCGACATAAACTGTTTGCCGGGAAGAAAAGTCTTCGCCCCGAAGCGCTGCATTTTAAAACGCAGCCCCCATAAGCTCATTAAATTAAATCCCGTCAGAATAACCCTTCCGCCCGGAATCAATATTCGGTATACCTCTCTCAACAAAGCGTGTGGATCCTCAGAGACCTCCAATGCATGAGGCATAACGACTAAATCTATGCTTTCACTCTCAAAAGGCATTGCTTCAAACAGCATCTGCAAGGGCGTCCTGTCATCCGTTTCTAAGAGCTGAGTCAAAGGCCGCAAGGTCGGCTCCGCGGCAACCTTAAGCCCGATCCGATTGTTCTTTAAAAAATCGATCCCGGTCGCCCCAAGCTGCACCGCGTTATATCCGAAACAATCGGATACCAATTTGTCGTATTGGTTCTGCTCCCACCGCAGGGCATATTGGCCCAGCGATGAAGAGTAAAATTTTTCGAGTGTTATTGTTTCGGCCATAAATGACTGACATTGCGGGCGATGATATTTGAAACACAATCTCATCGATCCGGAATGATTTTCCTTTAAATTGCCTAATAATTGTATCTTTATCCTGACTTCTGAGCACCACTCCGATGTTTTTGAAAACCTCTCTCCGTACGTTGGCTTTGTCTTTAGCATTAGCGCTTCCGTTGTCTCCTTACGCTTCCGAGCCTCCGGGCGAAATTGAAGAAATCGTGAC
>ERZ779855.1433-NODE-1433-length-15925-cov-7.137807_pt1 | contig 15925 bp, 19 predicted proteins | sample MGYA00511370_ERZ779855 | MGnify/ENA primary metagenome ERZ779855 (study PRJEB29588, sample SAMEA1967319) | human gut metagenome | biome: human gut; feature: human-associated habitat; material: faeces | place: Denmark | collected 2008/2010 ...
CCGTCAGACAGGACGGCGCTCGCTGCTTATGTCTCCGGTTCTATGTAGTCCGACTGCTCCGGTGCTTCATCCGGTGTCGTATCCTCTGCCGGAGAGGGATCGGGGAGCTGCGGTGCGTTGGGGGCGCGGTCTCCCAGGGCAATGGCGTAATAGTCATAGGTCACCAGCAGCTCCGCGTAGTAGTATTGCAGGGACACACGGTCGTTGATGGCGTTGACATAGCCCTCCGGCACCGTGACGCCGGGGTTGGCGGTGAAGGTGCGAGTAGAGGACTCGTACACGCCGGCGGCGGTGGCCCAACTGTTGCCGGCAGCAGTGGGCAAGATCACCAGCGGGATGCTGCCGTAGGCATCGGCGGGGTCGTAGTCCTGATCCAGCACGTCCCGGCCGGACAGCAGACGGGAGTCATATTCCAGTCCGAACAGATTGCTCAGCGTGGGCACGATGTCCACGGCACTGCACGGTTCGGATACGGTAACAGCTTCCTCCATGCCGCCGCACCAGAGGATCAGCGCATTGCGGTAGCGGGAGGTGTCACGCTCCGAGTCTGTAAAGCCCCGCAGCTCGTTGTAATAGTCCGTGTCTGTCTCTGACAGCAGGTAGGGGTAGTGGTCGGCGGCCAGGCAGATGACGGTGTCGTCGGCAATACCAGCCTGCTCCAGCGCGTTTACCAGGTAGGTCAGTGCGTTCTCCAGCTCCAGGTTGGCGGCCACATAGGCCTGGACCTGGGGGGAGGCGTTGGGATAGGCGGCCTGAGCTTTGGCACGGTTTTTGGCAGCCATGGCGTGGCCCCATCCGTAGCCGCCGTGGCCGCTGACGGTCATGTAGTAGGTATGGAAGGGTGTGCCGTTCTGTACATAGGTGTCAATATACTGCGTGATGGTGTTCTGGATCATCTCCAGATCGGAGTAGGGCCAGCTGCCGTCCTCGGTCAGCTGCAGACCGTTGCCCTGACCCTGATAGTCGTAACCAAGGTTGGGATGGGTTTTGTCCCGGCGGTAGTAGTTGTAGATATTGTTGTGGTAGGCGGCGGTGGTGTAGCCCAGAGCCCGGAACTGATTGCCCAGGGCAAAGGGCATACTGTTGTTGGCTGTGGCGTAGAAGCTGACATTGCCGTTGACCCACGTGGGGAGCAGACCGGTCATCACCGCGTACTCGCCGCCGGTGGTAGATTGGCCCCAGCCGGGCTGATAGAAATTGTCGAACACGAAGCCCTCGTGGGTCAGACGGTAGAGGGTAGGCGTCAGCTCCTCGCTGATGAACCAGGGAGAAAAGGACTCGGCGGTGAAAAGAATGAGGTTCTTGCCCTGGAAGATACCGGTATACGCGTTCTGCTTGGAGGGCGTCAGCGAGCCGAAGTAGTCGGACATACGGGCCACGGCACTGCTGGAGGCGTTCTCTGCCAGGGCGGCAAAATCGATGTTCATGGTATTTTCGCCGTAGACCACCGGCGTTGTGACAACAGGGGTGTCATCCGGCACATCTGTCTTCGTGTCTGTGTCCGGCAGCCGGGGGCTGGGGTGCCCGAAAATGGCGTAGGTGATCTCCAGACGGACGCTGGCGTTGAGCCCGAAGTGGGTCACGCCGGTGTCGGTGGTGAAGTTGTAGGTGTAGGCGTCGTGATAGGTGCCCCAGCGGGCCAGACCGCTGCCGATGCCGCCGAACAGCAGGCATACGACCAGCAGGAACAGCAGGGACCAGCGGCCCATGCGCTGCTCGGTGACGATGCGCCGGCGCAGCAGAATGCACAGTGCCAGCGGAACAAAGGCCAGCAGGATAAAGGACAGGCGGGGCAGCACGACATTCGGCAGGACCGTGTCGCCGAAACCGCCCACTACATCGCTGGCCATGTTGCCGATGAAGGACAGAGCGAAGTAGGACTTGAAGTAACTGCGGCAGCAGTACTCCACGCACACCAGCACCGTCCACAGGGCGGTGGCGGCGATAGAGACGATGGTAGCCGCCTGGCGGTGACGGAACAGATTGATGAGCAGACTCCAGAACAGCCCTGCGCCCAGTGCGAACAGCACCACCAGCACAAGCGTCCCGGTAAAGAAGGTGCTCTGCCTGTCGAAGGCCCGCAGCAGTAGCTCGTGGTACAGCAGCGCCGCCGGGAAAAATACCCAGTTCAGCGGGCCGCGGGGCAGAGAACTGGTGTCCAGGCGGGAGGTGGCGGTATGTTTTTTTCTATCTCTCTCGTTCATACAACGTATACGTCCTTTAATGGAGCCCGAGGGGCGCCGTGGTAAGTGTTATGGTAACACAACGTGCCGTGGATTGCAACCGGCCCGGAGTGCATTTCAGGTCCGCAGAGCAGCGTTTGCGGCAAAAAGCCCTCCGAAGGGAGGGCTTTTTCGTTTACCGGTTCTGCAAATAGCGCTGTAAGGCATTGCTCTTGTCCAGCCGCCACAGCAGTAGGCCGCCCAGACCATAGCAGGCTACGGCTTCGCCCAGACCCACGGTCAGGGCATTGAAGGCGTAGGTGGGCCAGAAAGCAGCGGAGGTACCTGCCTGCTCATAGGCCAGGACAAGGCCGATCAGCACGGTGTTGGCGATCACCGGCGGCAGAGGGGCCAGCCACTTCTTTTGGCACCGGGCGGTCAGCAGGGCGGCCAGCAGTGTGGCGGCGGAGCCGACCACGATGTCCAGCACGCCGTAGGGACTGAGCAGGTTGGCGATCAGGCAGCCCACGCCCAAGCCCCATGCCGTCTCCGGCAGGAAGAAGGGCAGGACGCACAGCGCCTCGGAAAAACGGCACTGGATAGGACCGTAGGTGATGCCGAAAATAGAGCCGAAATAGCTGAGAACGGCGTAGGCGGCGGCGGTCAGCGCCGCGAGGGTCAGTTGCTTGGTGTGTAGCTTCACGGGGTCGTTTCCTCCTGTTCCAACACATACCAGTCGCCCTCCAGCGCGAAACCGGAGGCCACCATGGCATTTTTCAGCAGGTCCGTATTGCCGGAGGGATGGGTGTCCGCATCGGCAATGGCTACCTGCACCGCATCATCCGCACGGGCCAGGACCTCCAGCGTACAGCCCTGCTGCTCCAGGAGCGCGGCCGCATGGTCCAGAGCGCTGTCCATCGGGTCAAAGGGTTGGTCGTGTGCGGAGTTGTTCTTTTGTGCCTGCTCGGTGTCTCCGCCGGTGCCGTCAGACGGCGCGGCGCCATCTGGCACATCGCTGCGGTGTCCACCGTAGTAGCTGCTGACCATGTCGTTGTCGGCATTCGTATCGGCGGTGGCGGCGTCATCTGCAGCGTGATCGGTCCGGCCGGCGCGGCCTTGCAGCGCCAGGGGAAACGCCGCGCCCACGATGACCAGACATGCGGCGGCGGTCAGCAACCATTTCTTATAATTGCGTTTGGGATTGGAGGCGGCGCTGCCGCCCTGAGGCGTTCTCTCTACCTGCGCCATGATGCGGTCCGTAAGGTCGGAGGGCGGCAGGGCGTCGCTCGCCAGCGCTTCGCGAAGTAATTTGTCCATCGGGTCAAAGGGCTGCTGTGTCACGGCTGCTCCCTCCTTTCACTGATCCCTGTCTGTAAGACGGCCCCGCCGTCAAAAAGGTTCCCGCTGCCGTCCAGCAATTCCCGCAGCCGCATCTTGGCCCGGCTGATGCGGGACTTCACGGTGCCCTCACTGATCTCCAGCGCCGCGGCGATCTCGGCATAGTCCAGCTCCTGCATATACCGCAGCAGCAGGACCTGCCGGTGCTCCTCTGACAGCCGGGACAGCGCACGGCGGACGGCCTGCTGTGCTTCCGCCTGCTCTGCCTGGTCCTGCGGGCCGGGGCCGTCATCCGGCAGTTCCAGCTCGGTGACGTCGTCCATGCCCCGATGGCGCTTCTCCCGGCGGAGCCAGTCGATGGCGGCGTTGGTGGTCAGGCGGTAGAGCCATGTGGAGAAGCGGCAGGTACCGCGGAACTCCGGAAGTGCCCGCCATGCGGCGAGAAACGCCTCCTGGGTCACGTCGTCTGCCGCCGCTTCGCCGCACATCCGCAGGGCCAGACGGTATACCTGTGTCTGATAGGCTTCCACCAGCAGGCGGAAAGCTTCGCTATCGCCCTGCTGGGCGCGGCGCAGGATGTCCTGTTCATTGTTCATCGCAGATCCCTCCTGACACCCGCCGCCACCCGGTACAGCTCCTCCAGTGTGGTCAGGCGGACGATCTGTTCTTTGTAGTAGTTGGCGTGGCTCACGCCCTTGAGATACCAGCACAGCTGCTTGCGGGCCTCCAGCAGGGCGATGTGCTCGCCCTTGTCCGCAACGGCCAGTTCGATTTGGCGCACGGCGGTGTCCCAGCGCTCCGCCAGCGGCGGCAGGGGAGGAATGGGACGGCCCTCCAGCGCTGCCTGGGCCTGTTGAAACAGCCACGGGTTGCCGAAACAACCCCGGCCGATCATAGCCATGTCCGCGCCGGTGAACTGTAAAATGCGGACGGCGTCCTCTGCCGAAAAGATGTCGCCGTTAGCGATGACCGGCACGGATACCGCTTCCTTCACCTGGCGGATAGTGGTCCAGTCAGCCTGACCGCTGTACATCTGGGCGCGGGTGCGGCCGTGGACGGCAATAGCACTGACGCCTGCCTGCTCCAGCATTTTCGCCAGCTCCACCGCGTTGATGCTGCCCTTGTCCCAGCCCCGGCGCATTTTCACCGTCACGGGTACGGGGCTGGCCTTGACCACCGCCTCGGCCAGTCGGGCAGCCTTCTCTGGGTCCTTCATCAGGGCGGAGCCGTCGCCGTTGGCCACTACTTTGCCCACCGGGCAGCCCATGTTGATGTCGATAATATCTGCGCCGGACACCTCGGCGGCGATGACGGCGGCTTCAGCCATGCAGGGGATATCGCTGCCGAAGATTTGGGCAGCGGCGGGCTTTTCGTTGGGGGCCAGCTTCAAAAGGCCCCGGCTTTTCTTGTCCTGATAGCACAGAGCCTTGGCGCTGACCAGTTCCGTGCAGCTCATGCCGGCGCCCAGCTCACGGCAGATCTGGCGAAAGGCCAGATCCGTAACACCGGCCATGGGTGCCAGGTACAGTTTGGAGTGTATTTCTACGTTTCCGATATACATAAAGGGCTCCTTTGTGTGTACTGCGTTTCTGCCGGATATTGTACCACAGAAATTGGCTATTGACAATCGGAATTAACTGTGTATACTGTTCATATACAGTTTGCACAAGGAGGCCTCTTATGCGGCTATACATCGACAACCGCAGCGGCGCGCCCATTTACGACCAGATATACAGTCAGATCAAGGACGCCATATTGTCCGGACAGGTGACCGAGGGCGAGGCGCTGCCCAGCATACGGGCGCTGGCCAAGGATCTGCGCATCAGCGTCATCACCACCAAACGCGCCTATGACGAACTGGAAAACGAGGGATTTATCTACACGCTGCCCGGCAAGGGCTGCTTCGTGGCGGAGCGCAGCACGGAGCTGCTGCGGGAGGAAAATCTCAGGAAAATAGAGAGCCACATGCAGGAGATACGGCGGCTGGCCAACGCCTGCCGCCTGACGGAGCAGGAGCTGGACGACATGTGGCGCTTGCAGAAGGAGGAAGCAGAATGAACGCATTGGAGATACGCGGCCTGACGAAGCGGCGGGGCGATTTTGCCTTGCAGGGGCTTGACCTGACGCTGCCCGCCGGCTGCATCATGGGACTGATCGGCGAGAACGGTGCAGGCAAGTCCACCACCATACGGCTGATCCTGAACGCTCTCAGCCGGGACGGGGGCACCGTCGCCGTTTACGGCAAGGACAACCGGGCAATGACTGCCCTGGACAGGGAGGACATCGGCGTGGTGCTGGACGAGGTGGGACTGCCGGAGTACATGAACGCGCAGCAGATCGGCCGTATGATGGCGGGCATTTTTACACGCTGGCAGCCGGAGGCGTACGCCGGCTATTTGCGGCGGCTGGCGCTGCCGGAGAATAAACCTTTCAAGGACTTCTCCCGCGGTATGAAGATGAAGCAGGGGTTGGCTGTGGCGCTGAGCCATCAGCCGAAGCTTCTGCTGCTGGACGAGGCCACCAGCGGCCTTGACCCTGTGGTGCGAGACGAGATATTGACCATCTTTGCAGACTTTACCCGGGATGAAGAGCACGCCGTGCTGCTCTCCAGTCACATTGTCAGCGATTTGGAGAAGATCTGCGACTACATTGCGTTCCTGCACAAGGGGCGGCTGCTGCTGTGCGAGGAAAAGGACCGGCTGACGGAGGAATACGGCATCCTGCGGGGCGGTGCAGAGGACATTGACCCGGCGGCGGTGTGCGGGCGGCACACCACGCCCTACGGCACGGAGTATCTGGTGCGGCGGGACGCGGTACCCGTCGGCATGGCGCTGGGACAGGTGAATATTGAGGATCTGTTCGTGTTCATGGCAAAGGAGGTGTGAGATGAAGGGATTGTTTTATAAGGAGGGCCGCTGCCTATGGCAGTACGGCAAGTCATATATCCTGCTGGTGGTCATATTTTTCGGCCTCACCTTTCTGAACAAGGGCGGTGGAGGTGCGAACCCGCTATGGCTACTGTATCCGGTGTTTTTTGTGGGATCTCTGCCGGCATCACTGCTGAGTGCCGACGAGAGGGACGGCTGGCTGGCCTATTGTGATACGCTGCCGATAGGTCGGCGGCAGCTTGTAGCGGCGAAGTATGTTACCAGCGCTGTGCTGACGGCGCTCATCATCACGTTGGTGCTGCTTATCAGCGCGCTTACCGGGCAGCCTACTGTGGCCGGCGGCACAGCCGTGCCGCTGTCAATACTGATTCCGCTGCTGCTGGCGGTGGGGCTGGGCGTTCCGGCACTGATGTTTCCGGTTATGTTCAAATTCGGCGCCACGAAAGGGCGCGCGGTGTATATCGCTGTGGTGATGATTGCGTCGGCGACCTGCGGGGTGCTGATGGCATCCGAATCGGTAAGAGGGGCGCTGACCGTACTTCCGATTTTGCCGGTCATCATCATTACACTGGCGATATTCGTCGGCAGCTGGGCGCTGTCCGTGAAGTGGTTCAAGGCCCGGGAGCTGTAAATAGAGCAGAGGGCGGCGATTACCCGCCGCCCTCTGAAAAAATTGCAGGAAAAACAGGAAATGGGTGTTGACATTCTGCGCGGTACTTGCTATAATAAGCAAGCTTGAGTTCCAAGACGAAAGCGCACATGGCCAAGTAGTTCAGTTGGTTAGAACGCCAGCCTGTCACGCTGGAGGTCGAGGGTTCGAGCCCCTTCTTGGTCGCCATATATGCTGCTGTAGCTCAGTAGGTAGAGCGCATCCTTGGTAAGGATGAGGTCGGCGGTTCGAATCCGCCCAGCAGCTCCAAAAAGCATCGAAAACTTCGGTTTTCGGTGCTTTTTTGCTGTAAAAATGTTGAAAGAAGTGTGGGTCAAAATGTGGGGCAACTGCCTGACCCACACCCTGACCCACACGCGGAAATGCGTGGAAAGGGCAAAAGATGAGCGGACGGATATTCCGTCCGCTCATCTCTTTTAGATCGACTTACATGACCTGCGCCATAAAGCTGCCCATGGTCTGCGCGGCCTCGTCCTGCTTTTGCCTCGTAGCGTGGGTGTAGGTGCGGAGAGTGAAGCCCGCATCGTAGTGGCCCAGCATGCTGCTGACGGTTTTCACGTCCACGCCGTTTTGCAGAGCCAACGTGGCGAATGTGTGCCTGAGGTCATGGAAGCGTATGTGCGGCAGTCCTGCATCCTTCAGAATTTTCTTATGCAGATTCACAATGGAATCAGGGTAGTACAGCTCTCCCGTGACGGGTGACGGGAACATATACGGATTGTCGGGGTGTTTCTTGTGTTCGGCAACCAGCAGGTCGACGGCCTCTTGTGGAATACTGACCTTTCTGACCGATGTCTCCGTTTTGGGGCGCGAGAGTGTCAACTCCCCATTGGGGTTCTTGACGTACTGCTTGCTGACGGAGATGGTTTTGTTTTGGATGTCGAGGTCACTCCAGAGAAGCGCCGTGATCTCCCCCTTGCGTAGTCCGCTGACCAGTTCCAGATAAAACATGGGCAGCAGTCCTCGCCTGTCAGCGGCCTCCAGATAGTCCTTTATATGCTCCGGTTGGAGGATCTGCATCTCGAATTTCTGCACCTTCGGTGCGATGCAGTCCTCGGTGGGGTTGCGAAGGATCAGGCGTTCTTTTACGGCGCGGTTCAGGGCATTGTGGAGCATCAGGTGCAGACTGCGGACGGTGGTGCTGCTGAGCCCGGGGTTGCCGTGACCGCTTTTGCGGTTGGTACGGCCACTCTCCATCAGCTCCTTGTAGAGCTTTTGCAGATCGTGGGCGGTCAGCTTGGTGAGCTTGATATTGCCGATACGCGGAATGGTGTACTGCTCGATCATCAAGTGATAGCGATCCGCCGTGGCGACGCGGACATTTGGCTTGGCGTAGATGTCGTACCAGCTCCGCAACCATGTGGCCACGGTGTATTCGTCGGCGCGGCTGACGTCGACGCCCTTTGTGGCCTCCATAGCAGCGGCCAGCTTTGCCTTGCACTCCGCCTGCGTCTTACCCAGCACATTTTTGATGATGCGCTTGCCGGTTTCTGCGTTGTACCCTGCGGTATACCGGCCCTCCCAGCGGCCATCTGACCGCTTGCGGATATTGCCCTCGCCGTTGGCGCGTTTCTTGGCCATTAAATCAGCTCCTTTCTTGGCAGCAAACACAAATACCACAACTTTGCGCGGAAAGCTACCGTTTTTGAAATGATCTTTTTATTGTTTTCAGCAGCGCAAAATATGTGCCTCTTACATGCCGCTCATACCGCCCATGCCGTGGCTCTGCTCGTTCTCGTGGTCGTTCCATTTATGGCCTATTGCCATCTTCTTTTCCCGCAGGCGTTGTAGGCGTTTGTGGTCGATCTGGATGCCCGTGGGAACGGTGGGACGCGGCGCGTTGTTCCGGAAGATGTTACTCATGTGGTGCAGCAGCTGGGTAGAGGCCAGCAGGACGGAGGGCGGCTCCTTTTCGCCGCACTCCATGCGTTTCATGAAAAAATCCGCGTAGGCATGGCCGTTATCCCGCGCCGCCGCGAACCATTCGTAGGCGGCGTCCATGTCCTTCGGAACGCCCTCACCCATGAGGGTCAGCTTGCCCAACAGATATTGGGCGTAGGCGCTGCCGTTATCCGCGGCCTGCCGCAGGTATTCCGCCGCAGTCGAAGTGTCTTTTGATACATTTTTGCCGCTGAGATATTCCTTGCCCAGCCGGTAGGCGGCGAAATCGTTGCCGTTGTCCGCCGAGCGTTTTAGCCAATAGATGCCCTTGGCAGAATCGTGAATGTCAGCATCATCGGAGAGATACAGCTTGCCGAGGGCGTACTGTGCTACGTCCAAGTCCTGCTCGGCCGCGCGTTCCAACAGCTTTTGCGCTTTGACCATGTCGGGTATCAGCAGTCCGCCGTCACGGTACGCCGTGCCGATGATGTACTGCGCGTAGGCGTCGCCTGCATCCGCAAGCTGCTCCACCTGCTCCGCCGCCTCGTCACGCTCCTCCAGAGGGAAGCGGTCATCGTTGGCCACGCTTTGCAGATCCTGACACTCGTAGCTCATGACGTAGGCGCTGATCTGTTCGCCGTCATCCTGCATTTCCTCGTCCTCGAAGGAAATTCTGTTCATGCGAATATGCTCCGCTTCTTTGATGACGGCGTTCTTGATCTGGCGAAATTCCTTCTGCTGAGACAGCGGCGGACGCAGACGTCTCTTCCCCTCGGAATAGTAATCCTCCACCTGACATTGCAGTTCCCACCATGTCTGGTAGCACGCATCCACAGTAGGTAGCCGCGCCATTTGGTCGACGATCTCATCCACCAGCTTTTTCATGGGCTTTGGCAGATAGCCGTAGGTTTTCTTGCCGCCGACTTGACCGAGCTGCCGCGACAGATTCCAGATCATCTGCTCCGCCTCTGGGTGGATGCAGGTCATCTCCCGCATGGCCTTCGCCAATTCCAGCATGGCTTTCCGTGCTTCCGCCACCAGTTCGTCGCGGGATTTGCTTTTCTGCTCGTAGACGTGCAGCAGCTCCTGCCGGAAGATCTGATTGGTCAGCGTGGATTTGATCCGCCGTATCCCATCTTTGGACAGATACGCCTGATCGGGTTTCACCGACCACGCCATCATGTGGACATGGGGATGATTGCCCTCGTCATGGAAGGCGGCGTACCAGTGGAAATCCTCCGGCGGTATTTTCATCGCCGCGGCGATGTCATTGCGGTGGGTACGCAGCAATGTGCGCCACGCGTCCGCGTGGTCGTACCCAAGCCGCTCCGCGTCCTCCCGGTGGAGGGAGATGATGTGCGTCCACACGTTGCCGGTGTAGTGATCCAGTTCATCCGCGACAGCGGCGAGGTCAACTGCATCATCGTCACCGAAGAGACCGTGTTCACCCAGCCGCTCCGCTCTCGGACGCAGGGCGATGTACTTGGCGTAGCCCTCCATCGAGGAGAGCCTGTCCCAATTCGCTTCCAACGTCAGTGTGATGAGTGCGGACGCATTTGCTTTTGTCGGGTGCGAGCTGTAGTCCTCGTACTCCATCAGTTCTTGTGCGTCAGGAAAATCCTTCACCATTTTTGCGATGAGCTGCGTCTGCTTTTGGGTGGGCGGACGGCCATCTGGGATGATCTCCACCCGCTCCCGCGTCGCGATGTACTTAAGATACCCGCCGGCACTTTGCCCAGCGCCGCACTTGATGTACGGGCTTTTGACGATCAGCCTTGCCATGCTTCGCTCTCCAACTCACGGAGCTTCTGCTCCAACCGCAGCTGACCGTTGGTGCGCTTGACGGCGGCGATGCTCTTGGCCCGTTCCTGCCGCAGCACTTCCTCGCTCACATTGAGACTTTGCAGGAGGATGGACATTGCCATGTCCATCTCCACCGCCTGCTTGTAGAGCAGCGACGCAATGCGATCCTCGAAGAGCTTCAGCCGACTGTCGATGGCGGTCTGTATGGCCAGCGGAAGCGTGGTGCTGTTCTCCGCCGCCAGAGAATCTGCGTAGAAGTTCACAGCTTTTTCCACGAACTCGTTGCGGCTGCGGCAGTTATCTTCTTGATACCACCGCTCTATTTTTGCGGCTGTTTCATCCGTCATACGGAAATTCAGCCTGTTTTCATTTTTGCTCATCATTCCCTCCAATCTGCCGTAAGGCACGCTTGTTTTTGTTGAAACGCCTGCGCTTGCGGGAACAAAGACGCCAGCCGCTCAAAAAGTTCACTCAAAAGGCACCACAACCGCCTGCGCTGAAACCCCCGTCAACTGCCCGCACTGCGGGCAGAAGTGACTGGGCAGAGCGTCGGTTCCGACGCCAACCCTTTATCCTGCCTCTGTTTTCGTCCTCCGCAGAGCCGGAGAAGCCCCCGAAAATCTGCCCAAAAACGACCCGAAATCCTTCTCCGGGGCAGGGACGCCGCCCCGCCCCGAAGGAGGTCACACAGCGGCTCACAGAGGCGAACACGGGGTAATTCACGCACTTATCCGCACACCGCATCAGCATTCCGCACCGTCTTTCTGCGCCAGTTGTTCCATGCGTCTTGCCACCTGCTGACGTTCCCGTGCCCGCTCCGCAGCATCCAACTGCCGCTGATAAAACTGATCGATGGAAAACTGAATCGGCAGGATCGTGTAGAGCAGACTTCCGTTTTGCTTGCGCCCGTCCCGTGTGATGATGCTGGTGCGCTCGGTGCAGATGAGTCCGCGTTCCTCCAACTCCTGCACGTACTTCCGCACGGTGTTGCGGCTCATGCCCACCGCCTTGCCGATGGTGGCGTAGCTGGGATGGCACTGATAGGTCCTGCGGTCTTCGATGCGGAGCAGGTAACCGTAGACAGCGATCGCGCCGTGAGACAGGCCCAGCTGATAGATCTCATTGGGCAGAGGAAAATAATTCTTGACCGGGTCACGCTTTGTCCAAGTTCTCATCTGACACCTCCGGTCTGCCGCTCCACCCACTGCCGGAATTTATCCTTGGGCACCACGAACCGACTGCCGATGCGCACAGACGGAAATACTTCTTCGTGCATCAACTCGTAGGCACTGGAGATGGACACGCCCAGCACCTTTGCCACCAGTTCCGCGTTGAGGAACAGCGGCAATTCATCGTAGCTGTGATAGGTTGATATTTTCAAAATCGTTACCTCCAATAGAATTCAGAGAAAAATTACTTGCGTTTCGGAGGTCCCTCTGTTAGACTGTTCGCAGATGGAGTCTGCGTTTTCCGAAACGCGGCGCGCCGCTGGACTGCTGCAACAGTTCAGCGGTTTTCCTTTTTGTAGGAACGATGTATGTTTCTTCCCCCTTTCTTTGTTCTCTGCCACACACCGTACCCGTTCCTGCCCTGCGGCCTTGTTTGACCTGCACGGCGTTTTTGCTGCCTTGGTACGCTCGACCGCTTTGCCGCGGCATCCTGGCGTTACTTCTCCGGCGAGTATCTTCTCTGGTGATGGGTATGTAGTTGTGAAGGTGCATCGGAAGGTCTTTCCTTCTTCGTGCCCCCATGGTACAATAAGTCTGACGCAAAATACATCATGAAGTGATCTTTTTTGCTGGGAGGTGTCGATGTGACTTCTGCAATTCCAAGCTTTGATCTGTGCACGACAGAAGACAGCGGCTTCATGCCGGTTTTGATCTGCGATGACGGAACGCAGATCGAGCTGCCGCCCCACTCGGCGGCAGAGCTTCTTCTGGCTGCTGCTGAGATCGATCTCACGGCATATACCGATGCAGTCCGCCATTTGCGGGAGACACATCCGCTGTTTGAAGAGAAATTGGATATCAGTGTTTTGGAGTACCGCGACTTCCTTTCACAGGCACTGGAGCTGCCCAAACAGCTCCGCCGCACAGATCCCGTAGGCTGGTTAGACGCCTGTGTGCATCTGCGAGCTGCCCTTCAGCAGCCTGACGACGGCTCCGCTTCGTTCCTGCTCTACTCAGGCCAACGCATCTTGCAGGCAATAGAACGTCCCGTTCTTTTGCAGGTTCGGCTCCGCAATATCTTTGAGATGATCTTCGACAACATGGATGTTTCAACACCGCACCGCCAGTGGGAATATCTGCGCACTGTATACCCTGATGTCGCGCAGCAATGTGACCCAATTCATCTGAAAGAGGTGACGGAACCTTTCCGGTTTAGCGCAGTGAACGGCTGGAACTACTATCTGACGATCCTGTCACTGTATTTTGCGCAGGAGGCCCAGCGCATCACGCGATGCGTACACTGTTGGGAATATTTCATCCCGCCCACGAGGAAGCGAACACTGTACTGTGACCGCAGGTACGATGGGCAGACCTGTAAGCGTCGGGGTGCTAACCTCATGCGGCATGAACGGGATGAGCAGGATGAAGCGCTTTTCATCTACCGGCAGCTTCGGGATCGAATGTATGCGCGAATGCAGCGATACGATACGGCTATACCGGAAAAACGAGGTCGGCTGCTGGTCTTCAGCGCGTCGGACTTTAAGGCTTGGATGGACAATGCCAGCAAAGCCCATCGTGAATACACCGGCGGCAAGATCGATTCCTCAGAATTTTTAAGGCGTATTGATACTTGGCAGGAATTGAGCAGCTACGATGTGAAAGCCATGCCCCTTGTTGTGGATACGACCGTTTGGCAGCAGCGTGTAGCAGCAGATATGGATCACGCGCCCGCCGACAGCTTTCCGGAACAGGTCATGTTTCTTAATCTTCCCACAGATGGCAGCCCTGCTCAGTGGGAGATGAAAACGCGAGACCAGCTGCGGCGTGAGGCACAGAAGGGACATCAGTCCTTGCGGGACAAGTATACACAGAAAGAAAAGCAGAACTGACGGATGTCAGTTCTGCTTTTCTTTGTCTACACCGGCGCAGGTTTTGCACCGCTTAACCGTCGTAGAGGACGTAGATCAGCAGACTGCCGCCATCCTCCACGATGTAGACATTGCAGCGGAAACCGGCGTCCGCGATGGTATCCACGCCCGCCTGCATCATGAGTTGGCGGAAGGTGAAGTCTACCATGTCTCGCGCCTTGGCTTCCAGTGTTTCCTGCGAGGCATCCAACGGTACTGCGGCTGGGAAGCGGTAGGCGCTGTTATCCAGTGCCAGACTTGTGTCCGTGGTGACACCGTATTGTGTGGACGCATAGGCGTTGGCAACGTCGATGGCCGCTTGACGGTCTGCGGGTACTGCGGGTTCGGGCGCTGGCTCTGGTGCTGGGGCAGATTCCAGCTCACCTTCAGGCGCAGGCGTTTGGACACTGTCCGCATCGTAGCCGGTCTTAGCCGAGACAGTGACCGAGGGAATGTCCTCCGCGGGCGCGGGTTCTGTGACCGGCTCAGGGGTCTGCGTGACTTGCGGAGTGGCTTTCGGTTGAAGCTCGTCCTCCTGAGACAGTTCTTGTACAGAGGTCGATGCTGCGGCTGGAGATTGCCCTGTCGTGGTGGGTCCTGTGGACGGTTGCGGCGGCTGTGTCTCCTCCTGCACCGCAGTCGCGGGAGGCGGTACAGCGTTAATCTGGCCATTCGCCTTCTGCCCGCAGGCGGTGAGCAGGATCGCGATGCTAACTGTTAGCAATGTGATCTTAGCTTTCATTTTGTTCCCCCTCCGTTGCGCAAAGAACGGCCAGAGCTTCCTCTGACCGTTCTTCCTCGTAATGCTGTAATTCTGTTGTCAGGCCAAGTGCCAGCTGGAATCCGCAGGCAAAGCTGTCCAATTCGGCACGCTCCATCATCAGGCCTTTTGTATCAACGGCCTTCAGTACCAGCTTTCGTTCCGGCTTTGCCAGCCGCGACATCAACTGCTGAAATGCGTCATCGTAATCGCATTTCAGTTCCGGCATGACCGCCCTTGTGTAGAATTTTCGGTGCAGGTCCTTCAGAGTTTCGTACATACTCATCACCTCCTGCGACAAACAAGTATCACAGAAGCGGAAGGAAGTCAACGGGAAAGAATTACAATGTCTACCTCCTGCGATCCTCCGAATAGGCAGAGACACGCCTGCGGCCTTGTGCCGCAGGCGTGTCTCTGTTTGAGGAGAATCTCTATTGCACTTGCTTATTGCAGAGCTTCTATATTGGCGCCGGTGTAATAGGTGCTGTCGGGAATGTATGACCGGAATTCAACGCGGATATCCCCGATGGGAACACCGGTCTCCCGATGGGCAGCATCAGTGATCGCAGACGCTAATTTTGCCAGCGCCGAGACGGATATTTCCTCCATACAGCGCACCATCAGCCACATCATACCAGCACACCTCCCATGCAGAACCGGCCCTTTTCGGGGGGTGTGACATAGATCCGCACAGCGTTGGCGGGACATATCCCGCTGTGCTGAAAGCCAGCCGCAATACCGGCCATGCAGCTGTCCAAAACGGCTCCCGGGGAGACACCTCCGGCGCAAAGCTGCACGGTGGGGCAGACGGCTCCGCCCATGCTGCCGGAAAACGCCATATCCCCCGTCGTTTCCATGAAGAATACCGCTACCAGTTCCTTTGGCTTTTCCAGCTTGTTCGATATCTCACGGATGATGCAGGACGCAGCCCCGCGCTTCTGCACATCGGACAGTTTCCGATTGACGTATACTTGTACAGACGGCATGGCTGGACTCCCTTCAGGCCGTCTGCGTATGCTTCAAAGCCTGCGCTGTACGCCGGATCAATTCTTCACCGGGAGCTTTTCTGTCAGTCTTCGAAACTTCCACGATCAGCTGGTAAACGGGAACAGATTCCTCCTGTGCAATCTGATGAAACAGCTTCAGGAAAGAAGCAGTCATATCAACAGGACACAGTCCGGGAGGACTGGCAATAATTCGGCGTTCCAGATCTTCGTACAGATTGTCAACGACTAACTGGGCCTTGCTTTTTTTTCTGACCTCAAGTCTACTCATAATCTCCTCCATTCACAGGGATATTGCCCCGATAGCAAAAAATAGTCTCAATGACGCGATTATATCATATGA
>ERZ779855.1434-NODE-1434-length-15925-cov-3.625394_pt1 | contig 15925 bp, 10 predicted proteins | sample MGYA00511370_ERZ779855 | MGnify/ENA primary metagenome ERZ779855 (study PRJEB29588, sample SAMEA1967319) | human gut metagenome | biome: human gut; feature: human-associated habitat; material: faeces | place: Denmark | collected 2008/2010 ...
GCCTTAGAAGGGCGTTGCTCTATCCAGCTGAGCTACGGAACCATCCTTAATTGCGGTGCAAAGGTACACTTTTTTATATAAACTGCAAATATTTGTATCTAAAATTTTCATCTTCTATAAAGATTTCATAAATATTATTTGCAATAAGTAATGACAGATTACTTTAATTCACTCAGAGTCAATGAATTTCAGTAAAAAGTTGTTGTTACAAGCCCAAAGGCAGTCCACAGATATACCAAAATATAAACAATATTGTCCAAACTAAAAGAATCAATAAAGAATACCTCCAAGTATATTTCAGTAAGGAACCATAAGTGGATTGTTTATCATACTGCTGCATATAAGTCAACACCAACGGCATGTAAAACATAAAAGGCGTAATGGCATTCGTTGCGCTGTCACCAATGCGGAAAGCACACTGTGTCATCTCCGGAGAAATTCCCATACCTGCCAGTACCGGAACAAAAATGAAAGACATGAAAGCCCACTTTGAGGTGGCAGATACCATAATAAGATTGACAAGAGCCGTAAACAATATAAACAAAATCAAAATCCACAAACTGTCCAGACGAACAGAAGAAAGCAAATCCGCTCCCATAATGGCTATACACCTGTCCAAGTGTGAATACTCAAAACAAGCAAACATCTGTGAAGCGAAAAAGGCAATGACAAAATAGACACCCAACAACTTCATCGGCTGAGTCAACCCTTCTATCACATCTCCGTCTGTACGGTAGCGCCCGGAAGCGAAGCCATAAACCATTCCCGCCAATCCTATGCCCAAAGAGAGCAAAAACAAGATTCCGACAATAAACGGGGAACGGATCAAACCGCCATTGACACCCCTCAATATCCCCCAAGAAGAAAAAGTAGCCCATAAGATGACCACCGCATAAAACAGTCCGGCTACGACAGCTCCCATCAAAGCTCTCCGCTCTTTACGGGACAATTGCTTATAACCGGGAAAACGAATGTCACCGTCATACTCACCCAAACCGGGCAGCAAACTTCTACGGGTAATATAATAAATGATCGAAGCCAGCAAGAAAGTAGATAGGCAAAGAAAATAATAATTACATAAAGGTCCTGTTTGTCCGGGAGCAATATTTGCCGCATCAGCAGCTTCCTGTGTTGTTGCAGCAATCATAGGGTCTAAGGTACTCAACAAGACATTGGCACTATAGCCGCAGGATACCGAAACATAGGCAGTTATAATGCCACCAATAGGATGCAACCCTGCCGAATGAAACAAAGTAGCAGCAATAGGCAAAAGAATGATATATCCAGCATCTCCCACCACATTAGACAGTAATCCCAATAGAATGACCCAAAGGATAATCCGCCATGGATCCCTGTTCCGGCGTACTCCCCGGCGAATACACGCATCTATAAAACCCGAATGCTGTGCCACACCTATGCCAAACATCGCCACAATCACCAATCCTAGCGGAGCAAATCCCGTAAAGTTGGTCACTACATGGCGTAATAGCCAACGGATACCCTCAGGACTCAACAGGCTCTGTACGCGTATTTCCTCCCTTGTTTCGGGCTGCAGTACACTCAAGCCATAGACATCGAATATCCATGATAAGAAGATGACTGCCAACGTCAGCAGGAAGAACATTGTTGCGGGATGCGGCATACGCCATTTACTCTTCATAGAATTCTTGCTTGAGTTATTTATTCGTCATCAGGTTCCAGATTGTCTATATCCAGAATGCGAAGTTCCAAGGCACGTACCACCAGACGTGTGGCATTCACCCCTACCCGTTCGCTTGCAGGGAAAAGCCGTCCTACCAGCTCATTCTGGCGTTTCTCCAATGACTTTACTCCGAAGGGCATTCCTTTCAGGTTGGCAATCATGTCCTTGGTATATCCCAAGGCAAGATGACGGAGGAAACGTTCATCATATTCATCTATATCATAACTGATAATGGCCTCCTGCCGCTTTGCATCATTTAATACCGACTTCCGGAAACGTTCCACAATCTTTTCGAGAATCGGATAGTTAAAGACCAGTTTCTTGCCATCCATCACAGCCTGTACATCTGTTTTGGTCAATAGTTCCCCGGTTTTAAGGATGATACCGTCCGCACCCGCATCAAGCACATCCACCCACAATTTTTCATTTAGAATCTCTCCGGTAAATATCAGTACATGCACACCCGGATAGCGTTTGAATATATTGCGGCAAATATCCACTCCGATAGTTGTAGAGCCTCCTAAACCTAAATCGAGCAACACCAAATCGGGTACTCCGGCTTCTATCAGCGGCCAAAACTCCTGTTCCGTCATGGCGGTACCAATGACTTCGGCATTCGGAATCTCGTGACGGAAAATCTCTTCCGTACCTTTCAGTTCAAGCTTTACATCTTCAACGATGATAACTTTAAATTTCTTCTCTTCCATGCATTCTATAGCTAATTTATGAATTACAAATAATGATTAGGCGACAGTCTCCGTGGAACGGTAAAGTAAACTGCATATCCGCCATTCTTTCCCGGCTCCGCATTAATACGGCAACCACGGCGTCCGGCAAACTCATCATGGTCACGGATAATCTGCTTGCAGACCAGATATTCCGTCCCGCGTAGCTTTCCCCTCTCTCCGGCCGCCATACGTGCCAGATTCGGATAAAAAAGTAGGTTCAACTCTTCACGCGTTTTTTCCCTGCGCATATCCGTAAATATGAAACGTACAAATTCCCCATCTACTGCGGCACATAGCAGAATTTCTCCATCAACAGGAACAGAAACAGCTTCGTCTATCAGATTTTCCAACAGAAAGCGCAACTGGTTCACATCTCCAACCACACTTCCGTCCAACTGTTCCATCTGGAAGGTGACGTGAGCTGTCATTCCCTTGCTCACTTTACGGAAATATTTCTCCGCAGTATTCAGCAACTCCGGTACGGAAATTACAGAGCGTCTGAAGGTTATCTCTTCCAACTGACGGGATGCACACGAATTGAGTATAGTAAAAATTCCCTTATAATACTCTATCAATTCTCCTATGGCAGACACGGTTTCCAACTCTTCCGCCTCCGTAAGTTGTCCCGAACGTAATTTCCCTATCAACTGCTTGATCCTGTTCGGATAATAAATCGTTTCGTGCTTAATGGTAGAAAGGCAATTGTCCAATACCATATTCTGCACATGCAACAGGCTATCTTCCCAGGAGGCTCGCCGCACTTCATCCTGTGCAGTCTCGATATCCCGGTATTTGGTAGCCAGCTTCACTACGGCATTGAAAATTACAATAGCCACATAACGCGCAACCAATTCCAGCAGCAACCGGTCACTCTCCTGCTCCGTACCCTCCCGCCGTTCCAGACACAATACTCCGATACAACGTGACGCCCCACCCGCATCTACCATAAGCGGGAGCGCCTGCATGCCGGTCTCTGCCTGATAAACCTGACTGTCAAAACAATGTTGGATAAAACCTTTCCAGGAAACATCATCCCCCCAGATATCTTCGGAAGGATTTGAAGCATATTCCAGACGGTGTGCAGACTCATTATACACAGCAACGCCCAAACGGTCTATGCTCAATAACTCATTGACCGCATCATAAGCCGCATTGACTATTTGCAAAGGAATTTCTTTCAAGGTATCTTCCTCTCGTTGCAGCATCTCTTCCGTCTCTGGAGACGTCAACAGGGAAGCCTCAAAAATTTGCTTGTTGATTTCCAAAACTTGTTCCAGATTCCACCGGTTCACCAACCGCTTCCGGACGTAAAAAATATAATATCCCAACAACAAAGCCAAAATAAGCATAATACCCAGCAAGATACCTACCAGCTTATTATTCGTGGAACGTTCCAACTGGCGGCAATATTCCTCCAGAGACTGGTCTTCCCCAAGCAACTTGTATAGAGTTGTATAGGCAGCATTGTTGTAGCTATAGTCATCCCATTGTTTCAAGGCAAGAAAGGCAACCGCAGCCTCATTGCGGATATCCAGGATTACGTGAAAATCAGAGTTGAACATTTCGTTCCACCAATCCAATTCAGCAGATTGCCCGTCACCTGTCAGCATCATAAAGTGCTGCGGGGAGGGTGCATATTTTTCATAATGGGCATTCAAGTAATACATGGCCGAATCCACGAACTGCAAAGCCTGCTCATAATCGCCGTCAATATTACTGTAATAGGCATTATTGGCAAAATCAGAAGCAATGTCCAGCATCAACTCATATTCATTTCGGGCAGCTAATGCTACAGAATCCGGAACCTTCTCCCCATCTGCCCTCTCCGGAACTCCGCTACAGGAAAAGCATCCGAAAGACATACAGAGCAGCAACATAGTCAACGTTTTACGGACTCCTACCGGTAAACGAAAATAGAAACGGCTTCCTTTCCCCAAAGTACTCTCGACATTGAAAAGGCAGACCTTAAACAAATCATTGGTTTTACGATATTTCTCAATGATTCCTTTACAGTTCATCAGTCCGAAACCACTTCCTTTGTTTTTCCTCAATTCTTCCCGGTCTATGGCATCATTCATGCCAATGATCCTAGAGTCATAAATCTTTTCGTCGACAATGCGTGCTACATCGTCAACCGACAATCCACATCCATTGTCTTCCACGGAGATTTCCACATAATCCTTTTCCGAACGGGCATATATTCGTACCGTTCCACCTTGCGGAGTATATTTCCGGGCATTTTCCGCCAAAGTATTGATCATGAATAAAGTCAACGCCTTATCCGCCTTCACGCAAGCATCTGTGGGTATGACCTCCAAATGCTGCCGTTTCATTTCAAAAGCACGGTTTCCTTTTCTCAACAGTTCAAAAAGTTCATTCAAACCAAAAGTCTCGACATTCAAGCTCAATGTACCTTGTTTCATCTTAATCCACAAAGCCAAGATATCATTGTACTCATTGATGGTAGTTACCAACTCATCAATATATTGATATTTCTCCCTTTTGATTTTCTCATCATTGATAAAGCCTTTCCAGTTCAGTTTATGCACTTCGTTGATAATACGGTCTATATACGGATGAATACCGTTGACAATGGACATACATGCTTTCTTCACCAGATTCTGACGTTTGTTTCCGGCAATATGCTGCTCATAAATATAACGTTGCTTTTCCAGCCTCCTGCGCTCGTCTCCCAAAGAGATGGAAGTCATGCCATTATCCAATGCCCATTGTATATAAGGAGTTATTACCTTCACCATTGCCAACTCATCCTTGCCCATGTGTTGTGGCAATACCAGCCGACGGTTTTCAATACGGATATCTTTCACTCCGAGCAAATCTTCCATTTTGGGAGCCACTGCAGACTGAATGGCATCTATGACCTCCTCCTCTGTCCGTGCATCCGCCGGGATGGCTGCCGTTATCTCCTGGCAGATATCCAGCATTTCCTGCAAACGGTGCAGATGTATTTTATTCTTTACTTTGGAACGTTTGTTAAAGAACCAGAAGAACAGGAACACCAGCACAAAGCCCACCACTACAAAGAAGAGCAGGGCATTCAGTTGGGTTGATTCCTTCTCCAACGCAAGATAACGGCTCTCCAGTTCCTTGTCCTGCCGGGTATCCTCCAAGATATCCAGATAAATATTGCGGTTGTAATCAGATTTGGCCTTCATCTCCAGTCCGGCATACGACACGCTCAATTGCTCACGAATGCGGGATATCCACTCCGGAACCGTCTTTAGCTTATGTTCTATCCATGCCTTTTCCGCACAGATAGTATCCCTGCTGTCGTAGGCTTTCAGCCAGTCCAAACTGTCACGGCAGTTATAAAAACGGCGGTGATGATCGTTTACACATTCCAGTGCCGTTCTCAACGTGTCCAGTGCTTCCTCATACCTGCCATGCGCATTCAAATACTTGCCGATAGAAACATATGCTCCTGCAATCTGATATAAATCATTGTATTGGCTGAACTTTGCCAAGGCCAGTTGCCCCAGCCGCATCGGCAACAAGGAATCTACCGGCACACCCAATTGCTTCAATGCATGCGAACGCCTATTCTGGAAGAATTCATAATTATCCGGTGAAGCCATCAGGTTGGCAAGCCCCTGCACACCGTTACCTTCAAAATAAAGATACCCCTTTTTTGAAGCCAAATGCCAGGTTGTATAAAGTTCATCAAACTCGTGCAAACGTTGCTCATCCGGCGTTTCGCCATCACACAAGGCAGCAGAGCCTTTTATATAATGATAGTACAGCAACTGGTTGGTATCTGCCGCCAATTCTTCATTTTCCGGGACTTCGTCGATGCACGCCACAGCTTCCGGACGTTGCTGCAAATAGTAGTAATAAACCGCAGAGACAATATAAAACTCAGAACGCGCATAGTTCAAGCGCAACCGTTCATGCTTGTCCACAAAAAGATTGGCATCCTCGGCTATCCGCTTCATACGGCGCAGTGCGCTATTGCGGTAATCATAAAACTCCTTGTTCAAGGCAGTACGCTGATATATCTTCATCAATCCTATATCGGCAACAAGAAGCTCCAGTTCATTTTTTGTCAGGTCATAAACTTCCTGATGGTACTTTACCGCCTGTTCGAAGTCCATGCGCATAAAAGCACAAAATCCCAAGTTGTTGCAGGCTTCCGCCTTGCCTTGCCTGTACATGCTTACTTCGTTATATGCCCGTGAGGCGGCATGGCAGGATGAATCCAAATCCTTATAACGATAAGTATATGCCACCTGATTCAATGAATCGATGAGATGCACTTCCTTCATGGGAGCTGTACCCACGCACGAAATCATTGCTGCACAAAGCCACAGCAAACTTGCTGGCAATATTAAAGAAAGCCGTTTCATAAAGCAAAGCTACAAATAAATCCGGGAACTAAAAATATTTTTTCTACAATAAGTCTTGTGTTATGTAACGGGAAATTCATACCTTTGCATGCAAATTAACAAATAGGTAACATCTATTACACAAATGAGCGAAAAAGCACCCTTTATGGTATTCTCCGGAACAAATTCGAGATACCTTGCAGAGAAAATCTGCGCTAGCCTTGATTGCCCTCTGGGAAATATGAACATCACCCATTTTGCAGACGGTGAGTTCGCCGTTTCTTATGAAGAGTCTATCCGCGGCGCACATGTATTCCTGGTTCAATCAACTTTCCCTAATTCTGACAATTTAATGGAACTCCTGCTGATGATTGATGCAGCCAAAAGAGCATCAGCCAAAAGCATCGTAGCTGTCATCCCGTATTTCGGATGGGCACGTCAGGACAGAAAAGACAAACCCCGTGTATCTATCGGTGCCAAGTTGGTTGCCGACTTGCTTTCAGTAGCAGGTATCGACCGCTTGATTACGATGGACCTCCACGCTGACCAAATCCAGGGTTTCTTCGACATTCCGGTGGATCACCTGTATGCATCAGCCGTGTTCCTCCCCTATATCGAATCATTGAAGTTGGACAATCTGGTTATTGCGACTCCGGACGTAGGCGGTTCCAAGCGTGCCAGCACATTCTCCAAATACCTCGGCGTACCTTTGGTATTATGCAACAAGACACGTGAGAAAGCCAATGTAGTGGCTACCATGCAGATTATCGGTGACGTGCAAGGCAAGAATGTTGTATTGGTTGACGATATCGTAGATACGGCCGGAACTATCACCAAGGCTGCCAATATCATGCTGGAAGCCGGTGCAAAATCAGTCCGCGCCATTGCCAGCCACTGTGTGATGTCCGACCCTGCTTCTTTCCGTGTACAAGAATCCGGTTTGACAGAAATGGTATTTACAGACAGCATTCCTTACTCAAAAAAATGCGCCAAGGTAAAACAGCTAAGCATTGCTGATATGTTCGCCGAAACCATCAAGCGAGTGATGAACAACGAATCCATCAGTTCACAATACATTATCTAAAAGTGCCCTGCACTTCTTAGAATAAAATAGAAAAAGCGAAAGGCTGCGCAGTTCAAGTGAACATTGCGCAGCCTTTCGCTTTTTTCGCTCTTCAATTTATTTATCAATCAGCCTTCCCATTTTGTAGGTTCCTTTCCGTATCACCTTTCCATCCTTATCGGTTTCCACGAAAGGGCCGTCTTTCTTTCCTTGCTTGAAAAAGCCTTCATAACGATTGCCGTTCTTGTCTTCCTGCACACCGCTGCCCTCTTCCATACCATTCACGAAACCACCTTTATATTTGGTCCCGTCGGTCAGGATCAAGGTACCCTGGCCATTGAATTTATTGTCTTTCCACTCACCTTCGTAAGAGTCACCGACATTCCATTTGTAAGTGCCTTTGCCATCACGCTGGTTATCTTTCCACTCACCATCATATACGGCACCGCTTGCCCACGTAAATATGCCACGGCCTTCCTGCTTGCCATTCTTGAAATGCCCCACATACTTATTACCGCTGGCATGGTAATATATACCTTCACCAGTGCGTTCACCCTGTACATAAGAACCTTCGTAGCGGTCGCCGGTATGAAAGAAGTAGATTCCTTTGCCATGCTGCATATCATCCATCCAATCTCCTATATATTTATCCCCGTTGGCATATTCAAAAGTTCCTTTACCGTCACGGACATCATTTTTCCACTGGCCCTCATATTTGCTGCCATCATTCCAGGTCAGCGCACCTTCGCCGTCCTTCTTGTCGTTTTTCCAGGAACCTACATATTTAGAGCCGTTCTTCCAAGTATATGTTCCCCGGCCTTCACGCTTGTCGTTTACCCAATCACCTTCATAAATGTCACCGTTGTAATAGTACATCGTACCTTTACCGTGCTGGTAATCCTGAAACCACATGCCGTCATAGCGGTTATTGTTCATAAAATAGTAAATACCCTTGCCGTGCTGCTGATCCTGATACCACTGCCCCTCGTATTTCTCCCCGTCAGTAAACATATAAGTACCAAAGCCTTCGCGTTTCCCTTTCACATATTCCCCTTCATATACATCACCGTTCTTAAAGACCGTTTTTCCTTTGCCATTAGGCTTACGTCCTTTCATCTCGCCTGTATAGACACTGCCATCCTTGAATGTATGGGTTCCTATCTTTATTTCTGAGGAGAATGTGCTTTTAACTTTGTCGAAAAAACCATTTTTCTTTTCTTGAGCAGTAGCTCCACCTTGGCATAAACATGCCAGAATGAGTGCAGTATATAGATATTTCATTGGGGATTAATAGTTTATATTACTGATAAAGAAGACGTATCCAAGCTGTAATTTGTTACACTTCCTCAACATCTTATGTACAAAGATACGATTTATCTGCCAAAACAACGCGGTACTTTACGCATTTTATGACATTTTTTTGCCGGATACGACTTCTTTTAATTTCTCTTTGCATAAATGCTTTCCGGCAAGTTCACGGATCTCTTCCGGAGTAACGTTCTTTACGGCATCCAAAGCATCCGTAAAGTAAGAGTCCCGCAAACCGGATATCTGGACAAATATCCATGCGTCTGCCAAAGAGAAAGCTGATTCATAACTGCGGCACATTTCTCCCGACATGTAATTCTGAACCATCGAAAGTTCCTCGGCAGGAACCAGATCATTCTGCAAGCGATCTATTTCGTGGTAAACCTCAGCTATCAGAGGTTCTACAAATTCATTGGCCGTCTCGGCATTCACGGCCAGTACACCTTGACCGGGGTAAGGCATGACACCTGCAGAAATACCATATGTATATCCTTTTTCCTCGCGTATATTAGACATCAGCCGGCTTCCGAAATAGCCTCCGAATAAAGTGACCAGCACGCGGAATTTCAGATAATCGGGATGATTACGGTCCAGAGAAAGCATTCCCATACGCACCGCACTCTGCAATGCATCGGGGCGTTCTATGAAAATACGTTTCTCTTCAGAAACAACCGGAAGATACTCTTTCTTTTCCGGTTTGCGGAAACCGGTGCCGAAAGGTTCGCTCCCAAAAAGCTGCTCAACCTTCCGGATACACTCGTCCGTCACTTTACCGGACAAATAGATACTGCAATTGCCGGAATGATAATAGCGGTTGTAAAAATCACGCAATACCGAAGGAGTAATACGATGATAATCCTCCTCCTGTACCAGACGTCCTCCGGGATGCCGCTCTCCGAACACCGCTTTTAGCAGTCCGCGATGTGCCAGGAAGTCAACCTTGGAAGAGTTGACCAGAAATTGCTGGATATTAGTATCTATGATTACACCCAGTTCCTTTTCCGGAAATATCGGTTCCTTCACAATGGATTCCAGCACATCCAGAGTTTCCGGCAAATATTTATTCAATGAATAGAGTGTGAGATAAGCGTGTTCCGACGCACTGGACAGTTCCAGCCAAGCTCCATAGTAATCCAACCTTTCCGCAATTTCAGCCGCTGTAAAACGGCGGGTTCCTTCCCGCAGCATCCGGTTGGTAAACAAGGCCTGCAAAGGTTGTACCTGTTGCCACCTGCCGCCTTTTATCAGAAAGTCGATGCGTACGACTTCATTTTCACCTGCATTCAGTACATTCAACGGTATACCGTTAGACAATACCATACGTTCAGGCATTTGTACCGCCAATTGTTCCGGTTCGAGTATTCGGGGTTGAAGGGTTCTGTCTATCATCTTTCTCACTTTGCCGCTCTGCCACTCTCTTTCAAAAACATTTCCGCACGTTCCAAGTCCTGTGGAGTATCTATTCCTATAGTCTCCACCTCCGTTATTCCCGCCTTGATGGTATAACCATTTTCCAACCAGCGCAATTGTTCCAGCGACTCTGCCAGTTCAAGGGGAGACTGGGGAAGCGAAGTGATTTCCTTCAGCACTTCCACGCGGTAGGCATACAAGCCTATATGCTTATAATAAATATGATTCTTCAGCCAATCCTTTTTTTCGGCATTCCGTTGGTAAGGAATGACAGAGCGGCTGAAATACAAAGCGTTCATATTCCTGTTCAGCACCACTTTCGGAGAATTTGCGTTCTCCAGTACTTCAAAGCCATTATCTGCAGCAAAGGGCTTTACCAAAGTGGCAATCTGAGTCGTGGAATCATCAAAACAAGCCTTGATAGCCTGCAACTGTGAAGGTTGGATAAAAGGCTCGTCTCCCTGGATATTCACGACAACTTCAAACGCCCCGCCTATCTTCGTGTATGCTTCATAGCAGCGATCCGTGCCACTTTTATGATTCACGGAAGTCATGACCACCTTTCCACCGAAAGCTTTGACGGCAGCTTCAATGCGTTCATCATCTGTAGCGACGTAGGCATCATCCAATACCCCCGCCACTTGTTCATACACCCGTTGTATTACTGTCTTACCCCCCAACATGGCCAACGGTTTGGCCGGAAAACGCGTAGATGCGTAGCGGGCGGGAATAATTCCTAAAAATTTCATATTCTTCAAATCCTTTTGTGCCCCTTTTCTAATAAAAAAAGGATAGCATTACTTCATATTTATAATCGAAGGGGCTCATTTCTTTCCTATTTCAAGAGAGTCTAGTCTATAGCTCCAACTCCTGCAATCCGCGTACGATATAATCCCGCTTCCAATCTTCCGGTTTGTAAATCATGGAATCACAGGCAAGCAAATCAATATCCAGACGCACTATCTCCTGTTCCTTTTCTTCAGAAGTCCTTCCGGCCTCTTGCTCGATGGTTTTCAACCGGGCAATCACTTCACCGGCCTGCCGGTCGGACATAAAACGCGCCACTTGATTGGAGAACAAATCGGAGCGGTGGAGATACAAAGGCTTCGTTTCCTCCTCCGTAGAGAAGCGGATACCGGGAAAGAAGTCGGATAACCGTTTGCGTGCCAGCGCCAAGTTGGCTTTCCGTTGCTCGTTACTGCCAATACTGATTGTGTAAACCATTTAAGCCATCAATTGAATAATTCATCCAACCCCTCTATCGGTTCCTCCACACTGTTGTCCCCTTCCATATTATCCTTACAGGGATCAAAACCTTCGGGCAACTGGAACTTCTCGTTCTCATCATACCCCAAAGTTTTATCACCAAGAACTTTCACCATGTATTTGGTCCAGATAGGCAAAGCCATGGAAGCACCCTGCCCGTGCAGCATCGTGTCAAAGTGGATGTCACGGTCTTCACCTCCTACCCAGCATCCGGAAACAAGCGAAGGAGTGAAGCCCATAAACCAACCGTCTGCATTATAATTGGTGGTACCTGTCTTGCCTCCCATGTCTGCCGCTACGCCCAAACGGCGGACGCGGCCGCCTGTGCCTTCATTGACAACGGCACGCAACATCACCAACATCTTGTAAGCGCTGGATGCACTGATCACCTCTTGCATTTCCGGCGCGAAAGTTGCCAGTACATTGCCGTCATTATCCTCAATCCGTGTCACAAACAAAGGAGCTACCCGGATTCCCTTATTGGGGAATGCAGTATATGCACTAACCATTTCGCCTACAGAAATCTCGCAAGGCCCCAGGCAGAGAGAGACGGAAGGAACAATTTCACGGTTACGGACACCGAATGTATGAATCAGCCGTTTCAGATTATAAGGATTCAGTTTGCTCATCAAATAAGCCGTAATCCAGTTGTCCGAATTGGCAAGTCCCCACTTCACGGTCACCATTTCACCGAGACGCTTCTTGTTGGCATTGCGGGGAGTCCAAGGCTTTCCGTTTTCATCGATCAATGTATATTCCACGTGTCGGACTTCATCGCACGGCGAGAATCCGTTCTCCATAGCCAGTGTGTAAAGGAACGGTTTGATGGTAGAACCGACCTGGCGGCGTCCTACCATGGCCATGTCATATTGGAAATAATGGTAATTCGGACCGCCTACATAGGCTTTCACATACCCGCTGCGCGGATCCATTGACATGAAGCCTGCACGGAGGAAGAACTTATAATAGCGGATAGAGTCCATTGGAGTCATGACAGTGTCTTTCTCGCCCGCCCAGCTGAATACGGACATCTCCTCCGGAGTATCAAAGGCTTTCTTTATTTCAGCATCCGAAGCACCCGCTTTCTTCATCAGGCGGTAACGGTCCGACTGTCTCATGGCACGTCCCAGAATCTCATCCACCTGTTCCTGAGTCAGCCGGAAAGTATAAGGCGCTTTCTTGGCCCCTTTCTTTTCCTTAAAGAAGTAGCCTTGCAGCTCTTTCAAATGTTCCGTGACGGCATCTTCCGCATACTTCTGCATACGGGAGTCAAGTGTCGTATAAATTTTCAACCCGTCCGTATAAAGATTATATTTACTTCCGTCTTTCTTGGTGTTCTTCTCACACCAGCCATACAAAGGATTGTTGATCCAGTCGAGTGAATCTTCGTAATACTTCTGCATCTGCCAGCCGCGATAATCAGACTTGTCCGGTTTTTTAGCGGTCAGCACCCCACGCAGGTATTCACGGAAATACGTTGCCATCCCCTCCTTGTGGTCCACCCGGTTGTACTTCAGTTTTAGAGGCAATGCCTGCAGGGAATCCCGTTCGGCCTCCGTAATATATCCGGCCTTACGCATCTGGTCAAGTACCACATTGCGGCGCCCGCGGGAACGCTCGTTATACCGCACCGGGTTATAAAGTGAAGGATTCTTACACATGCCAACCAATGTGGCGGCTTCCTCTATCTTCAAGTCTTTGGGTTCGCACCCGAAATAAGTAAAGGCGGCAGTCTTTATGCCCACTGCGTTATTCAGGAAGTCGAACTTATTAAGGTACATGGTCAGAATTTCTTCTTTCGTATAGCTTTTTTCCAAACGTACTGCAATCACCCATTCCCGGAATTTACGAATCGCCAATTCAAACACATTCAAATCGGATTCACGGGGAAAGAGCATTTTCGCCAATTGCTGACTAATGGTACTTCCACCTCCGGCCGAAGTATTAGCCGTAAGTAATCCCTTAGCTACCCGGAACAATCCCCTCACATCGACTCCGCTATGATCGTAAAAACGGACATCTTCGGTAGCGATCAACGCATCGATCACAGATTGTGGAATTTCCCGGTATTCGATATATTTCCGGTTCTCCTTCTCAAAATAACGGTTCATGATAGGCCCGTCGGCAAAATAAACTTCGGAAGCAAACCGATTATTGGGATTCTCCAATTCTTCAAATGTAGGCATAAATCCTAATTTCCCGGCCGATATCAACCAAAAGAAAACAAAAACTCCGATAATGCCTACCAGCACTACCGACCAAAAGATCACAAAGAATTTCCAATGCACTTCTTTTCTAGCTGCGGACAGAGGAGCGTTCTTGTGTGCCCCGGCGCAAACTATCTATAAATTATAATAACGCTTTTATACGTCCCACCATACGACACAGACTATCCGAATTCCTCATAGCCGATTCAATATCCCAGCACTCATTGATAAAGGGCAGAATTGCCGTATTGTATTCCCGTCCTTTACTTGCTTTCCCTTTAGCCATCAACTGTTTTTTCAACGTCTGGTCCGAACTTTCCCGAATCAGAATATGGGTCAGAAAATAAGACTTACAACTAAACTGCATTTCCATACAGGCTTTTGCTCCTCCTTGTTTCTGCAGTCCGGCACAAGGTAACTGATCGACATCGACAGAGATATATTTTGCAAATCCATCCCGATCAGCCATTAACCAGGCTTCAGCTTCATCTACAGCTACATTAAACACTAAATTCTCCGCCTGTTCCAACCCTCCGAGTAATTTTCTCTTTAATTCAGGTGCACAATTATCCGCATCCAAATCCGTCAATAAGATAACCGGAAATTTCATCGCTAATTGATTGAAATTCGGAATTTTATTCTTAATTTCTCCTCCCCTTGCCGGTAATTCCATCAAAACAGTAAACCGCCCGGCACCACAATAACTCAATATCCGGTAAATGACATGCCGGGTGACATCGTCTTCTCCCACAATATACACACCTATCATAGATCAGTCTAATTTTATGTGAGACATCGATTCGATCGACCAGGGTTTGGTCAATGGCATTACCACATCCGCCATAGAGAAACCGGCTGCCAAAATATTTTTTGCCTTTTCTACGTTTGACAACACTTCCACTTCAGTTCCTTCCGGACTATTGGTCAACAACAATACTTCTTCGGGAGCTATTCCTTCATTCGACAAAATATCATAACTATGTGTAGTGATGAACCCCTGCCTGCCTCCCTTTTTCACTCGCTGAATTTTTGCTATAAATTCAGGGAATTGGGCCACAATCCCAGGATGAAGATTTATTTCAGGTTCTTCCAACAATAACACTCCGTTCGAATCAATCAATGCAAACAAAAAACCGATCAACCTCAAAGTTCCATCAGAAAATTGCATTTCCTGCTGTTTACTCCCCCGGGTCCTCCAATGTACATAACGTGCCTCCAGATGCGGAACTCCTATCTCATCTTTAACAAAAGATAATTCCTCCAGCTGGGGCACCGCCAATTTCAAAAATTCATTGATTTTCCGAAAATAAGAGCGACGGGTATTATCATTTAACAAAGCCAGTCTTTTCAAAAAATTACGTCCGTAATAATCCTCCTTATCCCCGCTATAACTAGACGAAGCTGATTCCCGGACCATTTGTGGGACGACATTGAGATATTCGACATTTTGCAGGAATTGCTGAATCACCCGGAAATCTTTGTTGGCATTCGGCTGTTCCAAATAAGTATATTTCAATGTTTCTTCATCCTCTCCCAAGGTTTCAGCCGAACGATCCAGTACATAGCGCTGTTCTCTCCCCGAAAAAACTTTCTCAGAAACAATTTTTACCTGATTTTCCCGTATTCCTCCTCCCGTATGCTTAAAGTTCAATTCATAGTGCCAGCACAGCTCCCGACTATCCGACTCACTTAATTCGATAGCCAACTTTACATTCGATTGCTCACGGGCTGCCAGGCAACGTATTTTTGTAATACCGCCCCTCACCCGCACAGCCGTTTGAAGTCCCCCACCTTGCTTAGCAACATCCCGCAAAAAGCGAAGTGCATCGATAAAATTGGATTTTCCTGCAGCATTCGCTCCCACAACAAAGCACCGCTCTTGCACTCCAACCTCACAT